>Ga0214473_10001166_pt1 | contig 35552 bp, 33 predicted proteins | sample RVTome_7_FD_203509 | JGI IMG/M metagenome (GOLD analysis project Ga0214473, IMG submission 203509) | Soil microbial communities from uranium-contaminated site in the Upper Colorado River Basin, Wyoming, United States - RVT98D197 | ecosystem: Environmental > Terrestrial > Soil > Contaminated >... | reverse complement strand
GTAGGCCAGGTAGGCGCGTGTGGGGTCGGCCAGCAGCGCCGCCACGAAGGCCACGGCGCCGATGAGCGCCAGGACAACGGCGCCCAGGGTGGCGAAGCGGGGCGCGGCGCCCAGCTCCCGCACGGGCAGTTCGTGCAGCTGTGTTCCGTGCGACATGCTAGCGCTCCTCCAGGCCGGTCGTAGCCGCGGGCTGCGCGGCCGTGTCCTGCGCCGGGGCGGCGGGCGCCTGCGCGGCGCCGCCCGCCTGGATCACCTCACGCAGGTAGCTCACGATGGCCCAGCGCTCCTGGTCCGTGGTGCGCGGTCCGTAGGCGGGCATCATGCTCCGGCCCGCGTGGATGACGCCGTAGAGGTAGCCGTCCGCGCGGCCCACCGTGAGGGGCAGGGTCAGGTTGGTGACGAGCGCGGGGAACCTGCCCTCCTCACCCGGCTTGGTGACGATGGGCCCGTCCCCCACGCCCGTGGCGCCGTGGCAGACGGCGCAGTGGCGGTCATACATGACCTGGCCCAGCGCCAGCAGGGCGGGGTCCGTCCGGTCGTACGGATTGGTGCCGTACGGGCCGGCCGCGAAGGCGTTCAGCGCCACCTCACTGGCCGCCAGCGGCGGCAGGATCTTGCTGCCCGCTGGACTGGCGAAGGGTACCGCGCCCGGCGGCGGCGGCAGCGGCATCTCGTAGGGATCGAAGCCCGGCGACTCGTGCATGTACGAGAACGTGGGGATCCGGTAGAGCACGCGTTCCTCGAACTCCGTGCAGCCGGTGCTTGGGGCCACCGCCAGGAGGAGCACCATGCCGGCGGCGCGCCGGCGGAGATCAGAGCGCAACGGTCACCTCCTCGGCCCGGTCCCGGACCGCCACTGCCCCGCTCGCGCGGAAGATGCCGGCCGCTTCGTCACGGCGCGGGCCGTTCACCCACAGGCCGAAGCGGTCCGCGGTGAAGGACGGATCGTGCACCAGGCGCGCCCCGGGCTTGCGCGGCAGGCGGGCATGGATGAAGAGCCCCAGCACGGTGGACAGGGCACCGAACAGGATGGTCAGCTCGAAGCCGATGATCACCCAGGCCGGCATGGAGATGATGGGCTTGCCGCCGGTCACCAGCGGCCACGCCAGGGACGTCCACGTGGGCAGCGCGAAGCCCGCGGCCGCGCCCGTAAGCCCGCCCACCAGCGTATAGATCGGTACCGGGCTCCGCTTCTTGTGCAGGGCGTGCTCCAGCTCGTGGCTCGGGGCCGGGGCAATGGCGGTGATCTCCTTGATGCCCGCCGCGCGCAGCCGCTCGATGGCCGCCACGCTGTCCTCCACGGTGTCGAAGACGGCCAGGACGCCGGTGGCTTCACTCATGCCGAGCCCTCCGGGCCGCGGGTGATGGCGCCGTGGGAGTATGCGCCGCCGCGCCCGCCTCCGCCGTCGCGGTCCCTGCCGGACACGGGTGCGGGGAGCACCTCCTTCAGCTCCGCCACCGAGACGGCGGGCAGCACCCTGATGAAGATCAGGAAGAACATGAAGAACCACGCGAAGCTCCCCGCCAGGATGGCCATCTCCACCCAGGACGGGTTGTAGGTGCGCCACTGCCACGGCTCGTACTCACGCGCCAGGCTGGTGACGATGATCACGAAGCGCTCGAACCACATCCCGATGTTGATGAAGATGGTGATGACGAAGAGCGCGGGAATGCTGGTGCGGATCTGCCGCCACCACAGCAGCATGGGGATGATGCCGTTGCAGATGAGCATGATCCAGGTGGCCCACCAGTAGCTGCCGAAGGCCCGGTTCCAGAAGGCGGCCCGCTCGGGCGTCTCCACGGAGTACCAGGCAATGAAGTACTCCGTCATGTAGGCGTAGAAAACCACCATCCCCGTGACCAGCACCATCTTGGCCATGGCGTCGAAGTGCCGCTCGGTGAAGTACGCCTCCAGACTGAAGATCTTGCGCATGGGGATGACGATGGTGAGCACCATGGCCAGCCCGGAGAAGATGGCGCCCGCCACGAAGTAGGGCGCGAAGATGGTGGTGTGCCAGCCCGGCACGATGGAGACCGCGAAGTCCCAGGACACCACCGAGTGCACGGAGAGCACCAGCGGCGTGGCCAGGGCGGCCAGCAGCAGGTACGCGCGCGTGAAGTGGCGCCATTCGGTGTCCGTGCCGCGCCAGCCGAACGCCATGAGGGAATACAGCTTCTTCCGCCAGGGCACCGTGGTGGCGTCGCGCGCCGCCGCGATGTCCGGGATCATGCCGACCAGGAAGAAGGTGGCGGACACGGTGAGGTAGGTGCCCACCGCGAAGACATCCCACAGCAGCGGCCCGCGGAAGTTGGGCCACAGGAGCCGCTGATTGGGGTAGGGCAGCAGGTAGTAGAAGATCCAGGGGCGCCCCAGGTGGATGATGGGGAAGAGCCCCGCCGTGAGCACCGCGAAGACCGTCATGGCCTCCGCCGCGCGGTAGATGGACTGCCGCCAGCGCGCCCGGAACAGGTAGAGCACGGCCGAGATGAGCGTGCCGGAGTGCGCGATGCCCACCCAGAAGACGAAGGTGGTGATGTAGGCGCCCCAGCCGATGGGGTTGGTGAGCCCCGACATGCCGATGCCCAGCACCACCTGCGTGGCCCACGCCGCTGCGCCCAGCGCCAGCACGGCCAGCACCACGCCCAGGATGATGAAGTAGCCGCGGCCCGGGCGGGCCAGGAGCTTCAGGACATCCCGGTTGACGTCCCCGTAGGACGCAATGTCCGGATGCGTCTCGGAGCGGATTATCCGTGCCATGTCAGTGCCCCGCCCCCGCGTCATCCGCGTGCTCGGAGATGGATCTCAGATAGGTGATGGCGGACTGGGTGTTGAGCTGGTCCAGCACCCGGTAGCCGCGGCCCGAGGAGGCCAGCTGCGTGACGCGCGCAGCGGGGTCCTTCAGGTTGCCGAAGACAATGGCCTCACCCGGGCAGGTGGCGGCGCAGGCGGGCACGATCTCCCCGTCACCCACGCCGCGGTCCTCCAGGCGCGCGGTGTTCTCCGCGTCGCGGATCTTCTGCACGCAGAACGTGCACTTCTCCATGACGCCCTTCTCACGCACCGTGACGTCCGGGTTCAGCTGCCAGTTGAGCGGCTCCGGCCACTCCCAGGTGAACCAGTTGTAGGTGCGCACCTTGTAGGGGCAGTTGTTGGCACAGTAGCGCGTGCCCACGCAGCGGTTGTAGACCTGCGCGTTCAGCCCGTCGGGCGTGTGGTACGCCGCGTAGACCGGGCAGACCGGCTCGCACGGCGCGTTGGAGCAGTGCTGGCACATCATGGGCAGGAAGCGCGTCTGCAGCTCCTCGGGATGCTCCGGGTCCGACTCGAAGTAGCGCTCGATGCGGATCCAGTGCAGGATGCGCCCCTTGGCCACCTGCTCCGGCCCCACCACGCCCACGTTGTTCTCGGCGTAGCAGGCGGTGATGCAGGCGCTGCAGCCGGTGCAGCGCTCCAGGTCGATGGCCATGCCCCAGCGGGGGTGCTCCTCCGAGTACTCGCCGTAGTGCGTGCCCGGCGGCGGGAAGGCCTGCGGTGAGGCCGGCGCCACGAGCGGCTCCCAGCCGCCGCCGCCCTGCAGCGTCTCCACCGTGGCGTCCTGCGGGTGCGGGATGAAGTGCGGATCGTCACTGTGATCCACGGGCTCGGGCGGCGCGGCGGTGATGCCGGCTGCCAGCACCGCGCCGCGGCCCACGTCCGCCGAGCGGGCATCCTCCAGGCGCATGGCCTGGGCAATGCCGCGGTTGTGCTGGTCCGATTCCAGCCCCTGCTGCGTGGGCCGCTCCCAGCGGCCGGTGCTGCGCACGGAGGCGCGCGTCTGCTGCCAGACGAAGGCCCCGGACGCCGCCTCCGCCACCGGCGCGAGCAGGCGGGCGGCGTTCACCCCGCGGTCCTTGGCGTACTGGCCCAGCCCCTCGTGCCCCTGGCCGAGCTGGATGGCAATGGTGTCCGGCCGCACGCCGGGATGGCGCCAGACGGGCAGCTCCACGGTGCCCTGCGGCGTCTCCACCTCGGCGATGTGGCCGTTGTCCAGCCCCAGCTCCTCGGCGGCCACGGGATTCATCTCCACCCACGAGTTCCACGTCCACTTGGAGACGGGATCGGGCAGCTCCTGGAGCCAGAGCCGGTTGGCCAGCCGTCCGTCGTAGTACTTGTAGGACGGGTAGACGATGAGGTGGAAGTCTCCGTCGCCGGCAAAGGGCGCGGGCTGCAGCTGCTCCATCCCCACCTGGGCGGCGGTGAGGCCCGCCAGGGAGGTGTTCGCGGCGCCGTTCGAAGCGACGTTCGCGCCGGCGGCGTTCGCGGCGTTCGCGCTGTTCGCGCTGTTCGCGGCATTCGCCGCGTTCGCCGCGCCTGCCGCGAGCACCAGGCCGGTCTGCAGCGCCTCGCGCCACCACGTCTCGAAGTCGGCCCCGGCGCCGGCGGCGGGGTAGACCGTGTCCCGCCAGCGCGTGCGCATGTAGTCGTAGAAGGTGGCACCGGCGGTGGGCAGGCTCACGCCGCCGCGGAGCGCCACGGAGAGCAGCACGTCGCCCGTCTGCTTGCTGTCGAAGACCGGCACCATGACGGGCTGCACGAGCGCCGTGACGCCGCTACGCGGCTCCAGGTCTCCCCAGCTCTCCAGGAAATGGTGGTCGGGCAGCAGCAGGTGGGCGGCCTCGCTGGTCTCGTCCAGCATGGGGGAGAAGGAGGCAATGAAGGGCACGTTGCCGAGCGCCTCCCGCACCGCCTCCTGGTCCGGCAGCCCGTAGAGCGGGTTCGGGCCGTGCACCAGGAGGAAGCCCACGTGCTGCGCGCGCATGCGGTCCAGCAGCGCCTGCATGTCGGCGTAGGAGCCGCCGCTGCCCGCGTGCCGCTCCACGGCGTCCGTGCGGATGGTGGTGCCCACGTTGCCGGCCACGCGATTCAGCATGGCCACCGCCATGGCCAGCTGCGTGGCGGCGCCGTGCTGCGAGGCCACGCCGGGTCCGGCCGCCAGCGAGGCGCCGCCGTTGGCGAAGCGCGCCGCCACCTGGCGAAGGCGCTCCGTGGAAACGTCGGCCGCCTGCGCGGCGGCGTTCACGTCCACGCCGGCCAGCGCCGCGCCGCCCGCGCCCGCGCCGCCGCCCGCTTCGGCCACCAGCCGCGCCAGCGCGGCGGCCACGAGGTGCTCCGTGCCCGGGCGGCACGGGATCCACTCGTCGGCGTTCATCTCGGTCAGGCTCTGGTGCGGGCCCACCGCGATGTAGTGGCCGCGGCGGCCGCGGTCGTAGGCGTGCGCCTGCACGAAGCCGTGGCTGTAGTCCACGGGGGAGAGCCAGGTCTCCATGAAGTCCGCGCCGAAGGTGATGACCACCTCGGCCCGGCTGAAGTCATGCACCGGCACGCCGTCCACGCCGTAGACCGCCGCGGCGGCGGCGCGCAGCGGCTCGTAGGCAAAGGTCTCCCAGCGGACCCGCTCGATCTGGTAGGCGGCGGCGAACTCGTCCAGCAGCTGGTCCATGGTGCCCGTAACGGCGTGCGTCAGGAGGACGCCCGTGCCGCGGCGCTGGTCCAGCACGCGCGACAGCCGCTCCTCGGCCTCGTCCCACAGCAGCCTGTCCCAGCCCTCGCCGCTCCGCGCCAGCGCCTGCGGCACGCGGTCGGGGTCGTAGAGGCCATGGAGCGAGGCCTGCCCGCGGGCGCACAACGCGCCGTGCGAGATCGGCGAGAGGGGATTGCCCTCCGCCTTCACGGCGCGGCCTTCCCGCGTGCGGATGTTCATGCCGCAGCCGGCGGGGCACTCCCGGCAGGTGGTGCGGTACCAGGTGGCCATGCCCGGCACGATCTCCTCGTGCGGGATCACGTAGGGCAGGAGCGTGTCCGTGGACCCGGTCCCGCACCCCGCTACGCCGGCCCCCACGCCCGTGGCGCCCAGGACCTTCAGGAAATCGCGCCTCTCGATGTTGCTCATCAGCTCTCTAACACTAGTAGTGGCAGACGAAGCAGTCGGTGCGCGCCTCGTTCACGCGATGACACTCCACGCACCATCCCATGCGCAGTGAGCTGGCCTGCTCGATCACGGCCATCTCCTCCACGGGCCCGTGACACTCCTGGCACTCGAAGCCGGCCTTCATGTGCCGCATGTGGGGGAAATGCACGTGGTCGGGCAGATCGTAGATGCGCTTCCAGGGGATGGCCACACCCTGCGCCCAGTACTCGCGGAGCTTCAGGACCTCGGGATGGTCGGCCCGCACCAGCGGCACGCCGCCGGGGAAGTGGCAGCCGGCGCACACCTGTACCGATGGGATGCCGGCGTCCTGGGAGCGGTCGGCCGAGGTGTGGCAGTACTGGCACGGGATCTGGCTCGTGGCGCCCGCGTGAAGGTCATGCGGAAAGGCAATGGGCTGCACGATCGGGCTGGCCGCGAACGGCCCGACCGTGGCTGCCAGGATCCCGGCGCCGGCAAGCACGAGGACGCCGACGGCAGCGGCCGCCACTGCCCATCTGGGAATTTGCATTGCACACCTGTACTGGCGTCGTCACTGACCCCCGGCGTCACGCACACCGGCGGGATCCGGAGGAGGTGGATGGCACGTCCCCCCTCCGGAGCGCCGGGAATCTGGCTGTCGGGCTACAGCCATGCAACCCTCAGAGTGCGGCCAGGCGGCCTGAGGTGCCCTGGTCCTCCGCCGACGCGCCGCGCGCGTCCCCGGGCAGGATCACCGTGAAGGCGGTGCCCTCACCGTAGGTGCTGGCCACCTCGATGGAGCCGCCCAGCAGACGCACCAGCTTGCGGGTGATGGAGAGGCCCAGACCGGTGCCGCCGTACTCCCTGGTGTGGGTCTGGTCGATCTGCCTGAAGTCATCGAAGATAGTGTCCAGGTCAGCCGCCTTGATGCCGATTCCCGAATCTTCCACCACCAGGTGCAGCCCCCCGCTCTCCAGCTGGCGGGCGCGCAGGACAATGGAGCCATCGGGCGTGAACTTTATGGCGTTGGAGAGGAGGTTCAGCAGCACCTGCTTCACCTTGGTACGGTCCGTCCGCAGGACCGGCAGCTCGGCCGGCGCCTCGAACGCGTAGCGCAGCTTCTTGCGCTCCACCATGGGGCGGATGGTGTCGGAGACCTCCTGGAGCACCTCGGCCACCGTGACCGGCTCCACGTGGAGCGGCATCTTGCCAGCCTCGATCTTGGACAGGTCCAGGATGTCATTGATGAGCTCCAGCAGGTGCTGGCTGGTGTCATTCACCTTGCCCAGTGACTCCTCCTGCTGGTGCGTCAGGTGCCCGTAGATGCGCTCCCGCAGCAGCGACGTGTAGCCCAGAATCACGTTGATGGGCGTGCGCAGCTCGTGGCTCATGTTGGCCAGGAACTCACTCTTCAGCCGGGACGCCTTCTCCAGCTCGAAGCTCTGCCACTCGAGCTGACGGTTGCGCGCCTCCAGCTCCATGGTGGCGTGGCGGATGCGGTCCTCGAGCTCGTCATTGAGCTGCTGGAGTTCGCTGGCCAGCCGCTCGTTCTCCTCGGCCTCCGTGAGGTCGTGCAGCACGCTCACGATGGCGGTGGGCTCGCCGCGCGCGTTCAGGATCTTGCTGCTCACCACCTCCGCGGGGAATTCGTGGCCGTCCGCCGGGTCCACCATGGTGAGCCGCTCCCCGTGCCGCTGCTCGATCCGCAGCAGGAAGTTGCTGATGTGGGTGGTGAACTTGGTGTCGTTGGCCTGGATGAGCGGACGGTGCCCCGACGGATGATCCGGGCCGGCCACGAAGAGGCGGTCCGCCTCCGGGTTCAGCAGGACGATGTTGGAGTGCTCGTCGGTGACCAGGATGGGGTCACCCACGTTCTCCAGGATGACGTTCAGCCGGTCGCGCTCCTGGCGCACGTCGTGCTCAGCCAGCCTGGACCGGTTGAACTGCACCTCCAGCTCACCCACGGCCCGCTTCAGGTCCGTGATGTCCCGCAGCACGGAGATGACCGCCGCCTCCCCCGCGGACGGGATGGGCATGCACATCACCTCGAAGAGCAGGTCCGAGCCCTCCGCCGTGTCCACCAGGTTCAGCTCCCGCCCACCACCGGTGGCGGCGCCGCCGATCACCGTCTGGGTGAGGAAGGAACTGAAGAGCAGGTTGTTGACGTCGATGGCCCGGCGCCGCCCCTCGCTGTCATCCGCGGAGGCCGTGAAGAGCTGCTCGGCACGCCGGTTGGCCAGCAGGATGTCATTGCGGGCGTTCGTCAGGATGATGGGATCCGAGAGCGCGTTGATGATCTCGGTGAGCAGATCCCGCTGGCGGTCGTAGCGCCGGATGGCGGAGCGGAGCTGCCCCACCTGAGCGCAGCGCTGGAGCGCGGCGCCGCACCGCTGGAAGGCGGCTCCCACCAGCGCGGGGCCGCCCTCCAGCGCGTCGGCTTCGATGGCCACCAGCCCGCGGAACGGCTCGCTGGAGCCCTGGAACGGAAAGGCGGCCACCGCCTCGAAGCCGATGGCCGCCGCCGCGTCGCCGCGCAGCACCGCGGGCGCGGTCATGGTATCAAAATTCACTCGCAACTCGGACGCCTCGGAGCCCAACTGGTCCAGGGCGCCCCGGACCTGCGCCTCGGGCACCCCCGTGCCCGCTCCCTGGAACGAACCGTCCGGCCGCAGCAGCACCACCCCCGCCCCACCGCCGGCCGCCGCCATGCTGCGCTGCATGGTCAGCGAGCACGCCTCCGACACATCGTCGACGCGCGCGATCTGATCGAGCAGCTCGGCGACCAGGGATTCGGATGGGGCGTTGGCGCCCACGGCTCCCGCGATCCCGCGATCAGCTCAGTTCGTCGAGCCGACGCTTCAACTCCGCGTTCTCCGCTATGAGGCGATCCATTTCGGACGTGCCCTGGGCGCCGGGGCCCATCATTGGCCGGGCCGCGAATCCCGTGATGCCGATGGCCTCGGCAAAGCGGAGGTAGGTTTCCACGGAAGCCACCACGATACGCGCTTCCACACTGACCAGGTCAATGCCTACGAGCGATACGCGAACGTATGCATCGATGACGATGCCCTTGTCCAGAACGCGGTCCAGTACATCGATCAGGCTACTGCCCGCGGGTGCCCTTTCAACCGCCATCGTCGCTCTCCCTCACGTTGGTGGATCGGGGCTCGAGCTCCCTGCGCTCGAGCGAGTCCAACTTGGTCTGCAGTGCGGCCAGACGCTCGTTGATCTGCGTCAGGTCCGCCGGAGCAAGCTCCGGCTGCCCGTAATAGGGATCGGTGCGCCACCAGTTCATGCCGATCTCCTCGGCCTTGTCGATGGAGCACACCATCAAGCGAATGCGGATGGTGAGCAGCTCCACGTTGGCCAGGTTGATCTTGATGTCACCGGCAACCACGAGTCCCTTGTCCAGGATCCGGTCGAGGATGTCGACCAGCCCCTGGGATCGCTGAGGCCCGAGTTCGTATTGTGTGGCCAATGAACTCCCCTTTTAGAGAAGTTTACCCAGCGGCCCGAGATCGACGTTCAGGTCCTCACCTTCCAGACCGAATGCCGCCTTGACCTCTTCCAGTCGTCCTTCCAGGCGCTGCAGCGCCAGCCCCAGGCGCTCCACCTGCTCATCCGTCAAGCCGCCGCCCTCCATACGCCGCACAGCCTGGTGCTCCATCACCTGCCGGAGCAGCTCCACGAGCGTGAGGACCAGGCGCGCCACGCCGGCCTCGATGTCCTCCGGCCCGGCTTCGAGGCGTCCCGCCAGCGCTGGCGCGAGCGCGGCCATCTCCGCCTCGATCTCCGCCGCGACGCGTTCCGTGTCACGGCCTTCGTCCGGCGTCCCGGCGTCGGCGGCCTGGCTCATGTGAACGAGTACGGCGGCCAGGGCCCGGTCACCGCGAAGCTGCCGACCGCCCGCTCACGGGCCGTGCGTTGCAGCGCGTCCCGCAGCGGCCGTGCGTCGTCGCGGCCCACCAGGTAGGCCACGCTGAGCCAGGCCGGCCGCGTATCCACCACCTCCTGCCGGATCCAGTCGGCCCCCGCGGCATGGAGCGCATCCGCCAGCGCCTGCGCGTCGGCGGTGGTGGCACGCCGTTCCGCATGGCGCTCGAGCAGCGAGCGCATGTACGCCGTGCCGTCCATGGCGCCTCCGCTACGCACGGACCGGGCCGCTGACCCCGCGCGGCCCGGTTCGGCCCGCACGCCCAGTTCCACCATGCCGGCCAGACGCTCCAGCGTTTCGTGCCACTCCGCCGCCCGTTCGCGCAGCACGCGGTGGGCGGCAGCCGTATCCTCCAGCCACTGTCCGAAGCGCAGCGGCACCGGTGTGACGCCGCCCGCCAGCGCCGCGGCCACCACGGCGTGATGGGCCTGTGCCGCCGCGGCGCCGGGGGGGGGCGCATGATGATGCGCGCTCACCCAGAGCGCCAGCCCCTCCGCCTCCACGGCGTGCGTCGGCGCACCCTCCAGGCCGCGCATATCGGGCGCGGGCAGAACACCTTCCGGTAGCACGGCGTAAGCGACGAGGCCCTCAGCCATCCCGCCCGCGATCATCCTGCCCGGCGGCGTCACGCCCGGGATCGGGCGGGCGCAGGGCTCCTTTCGCTTGCATGGTCTCGACGGAGGACAGGAGTACCCGGAGCCCCACATAGACCAGATCCACGCCCGCCACGCTGATCATCACGTCCCCGTGGATCAGCGCGCCCCGGTCCAGCACCCGATGGACCAGCTCCACCATGCCCAGGTGCTCCTCGGCCTCCACCCGGGTCAGTGCGCGCGCCGGCCGCTCGTCAGCCATCGGACTCCCCCACGAAGCGGTACGGGGCCCACGGCCCGGAGGCGTCCACCCGGATACCGCGGGGGCCCAGGCGGCCGCGCGCCGCCTGGATGGTGCTCATCAGCTGATCCTCGGCGCCCACGGCCACCAACGCCGCCGCGTGCAGCACCACGGGCACCTCGGCGCCTCCTTCCGGAATGGGCAGCACCTTGATGGCCTCGGCCACGCCGCCGACCGTGTCCAGCAGCGCCTGCGCCTCCCGGCGGGCCGCGGCGCCGGCGGCGCCCTTGAGCAGCTCGGCGCGGCGGCGCTCCAGGAGGAAGCGGCGGCCCGGCGTGGCGGCGGCTATTTCCTGGTCCACGCGCTGCACGTCGGGATCCAGCTCGGCGGCGTGCGCGCGCACCTCGTCCGCGTCGTAGGAGACCTTGAGATCCCATTCGCGCCGACCGGCGAAGCGCTCCAGGCGCTGCCGGATGGCCTCCGCCCGCCCGGCCGCCTCCGCCGCCATGGCGTCCACCGAGGAGTAGAGCGTGAACAGCGGCGCGGGGACGATCTCGGCGTGATCCACGAACCAGGCCACGACCCGCTCGTGGGCCAACCCCTGCTCGCCCACCCAGGCCAGGTCGCCGGTGCGCGCTTCCACCCGCTCGGCGCCGTACTCGGCGGCCGGGAGCTGGCTGAACGCCGCCGCGAACCCGTCGCAGCCGTGCAGCTCGACCGCGGCGTCCGCCACCCCGGCCAGTCCCTCGTCGGGCAGCTCCGCCGCCGGCGGCGCGAAGCCGTAGAGGTAGACAACGTGGCTCAAGAGATCTGCCTCCACCTGGAAAGAAATGCCGCCAGCGCTTCGTGGCCCGTGGGCGGCCGGGCCTCCGTGGGCGCCCGGAAGTGAGCGGCCGCCGGGCCGCTGGCGCCCCCATCCTGCCCCCTGTCCACGGCGCCGGCGCGATCGGCCGCCGGGCCGGCCGCGCCCTCGTCCTGCCCATGGCCCTCGGCGCCGGCGCGGTCGGCCAGGTTGTGAATGTGGGCCACCAGCGCGATCCCCGCATCCTCGAGCGCGGCCAGCAGCCGCGCGGTCTCGGCCTCCACCAGCGCCCCGCCGGTGCTCACCACCAGCGCCCCGCTGTGAGCGGGATCGCGCAGCCGCGCCTGCAGCTTCCGGAGGCGCCGGGCCAGCTCCACCGTGGCCTGCACGGTGGTGTCCAGCGCCGCCGCCCCGCCGAGCCCGCCCAGAATCCTGAGCAGCGCGCGCGTCCAGCCCAGCGCCGTGGCGGGCATGGCCAGCAGCCGCAGCAGGTGGCCGGTCGGGGCCGTGTCCACCACCACGGTGGTGCCCTCCTCCACCTGGTCCAGCAGCTCCGCCAGCGCCGCCAGTTCGTCCACGCCCGGCGGCGCCAGCTCCCACAGGGAGTCCATGACGCGCCGGTCCAGCGCCGCGCCGCGCCCGACCCCCACGCGCTCCAGGACCTCCTCCACCTCGTCGCGCCAGCCCTCCGCCAGCGCGGCGAAGCGGGCCGGCGCGTCCACCTCCCGCACGCGCAGGCCGGGCGCCACCGCCACGCCGCCGGGCGGCACGGGCCGCGCCAGCACGTCCGCCAGCGATCCCGCGGGGTCGGTCCCCAGGAGCAGCACGGGGCGGCTGGCCGCCAGCCGCAGCGCCACGGCGCAGGCGCAGGTGGACTTCCCCACGCCCCCCTTGCCCGCCACGAGCAGGAGGCGGAGACCCAGGGCGTCCACCCAGGCCGGGGCGTCTGCCGGGGCGTCCTCCTGCTGCAGCTCCCTCTGTGTCTGGCGCTCCCGAGGCTCCGCGTCCTCCTGTGCCGGGTGCGGTGCCCCTTCCGCGTCCTGTCCGTCCCGGCCCGCCCGCGCGTCCTCAGCCTGCCGCGCGTTGCGGCCCGCCGCCGCGCCCCAGGCGCGCAGGCCCGCACACCCCGCCGCGGGCGCCCCGCCGTCCAGCACCACCACCGGCGGGCCGCCGTCCCGCTCCGGCGCCGGCCCGCCCACGCGCACGCGCGCCACCACCGTGCAGCCGCGTTCCGCCAGGCGCGCCAGCAGGCGCTCGGTCTCGGCCGCCACCACCGTACCCGGCCGGTCGACCACCACCCACACCGCCTCCTCGAGCAGCGCGCGGAAGCGCGCGGTGGCCGCGTCCAGCCGCTCGAGCGCCGCGCCGCCGGGCGTGGCCGAGACGTGGCGGACCAGCGCCGCCTCCACCGCCGCGGCCTTTGCGGCCATGGCGGCGAAGGCGCGGCCCCACCCTTCCAGCAGGTCGGCCGCTTCCAGCAGGCGCAGCGTGTGACCGGTCGGCGCCGTGTCCACCACCAGGCGCTCCCGACCATCGTGGAGCTCCGCCAGGCGGAGGGCGGCCATGGCCTCATCCACACCGGGCAACGCCGGCTCCAGGAAGCCGCGCACCTCGTCCGGCCGCAGATAGGTGCCGCGCTCCACCAGGTCGGCCAGCGCGGCGCCGTCGCCAGCCTTCCAGGCCGCGGCCCGGGCGTCGGCGTCCAGCTCCTCCACCACCAGCGCCGCGCCGCAGACGGCGCGTGCCTCGCCGCCGGTCAGCGACACACCGAAGAGGTCAGCCAGGGAGTGCGCGGGGTCCACGGAGAGGATCCTGACGGGGCCGGCAAGCTCGGCCAGCGCCAGGGCCAACGCCCCCGCCGTCGTCGATTTGCCCACGCCTCCCTTGCCGGTGACGAAGACGGGGCGAGCCGCGGGGATGAGGTCCAGCAGAGAATCCAGCGGCGTCACGGAGCCCTCCGCGCGCGAGCCGCGGGCCGGCCCGGCCTACTCGTGCCCGAAGTCCACGTCCACCGACGCCTCGCCGGGGCTGGCCACCCGGGGGCTCCTGTCGTCGTCCCCGCCCTCCGCGTCAGCCCCCGCCGCGTCCTCTCCCGGCGGCTCGTCCGCCGCCTCGTCCGGCCCCGATCCAGCCATGCGCACCGGCCCGCCCGAGACGCCCATGCCCAGCCGCTCCCGCCAGGTGCGCACGTCGCGCAGGCGCTGCATGAGCTCCGCTTCCCGCCGGGCATACTCCTGGTCATCCACCTCATCCAGTTCCACCTGGAGCTGCAGTTCCAGGAGGTCGGACTTGATGGGCGCATCGCTGGTCAGCTCCTCGCGCACCACGCCGTCCACCTTCCCCAGGGAGAAGTCCATGAGGAAGAGGGGCCCGGTGACGGGCCAGAAGAGCAGGTGCTTCAGCAGTCCCACGGCTCGGCGCGGCGCGGGTTCAGCCGTCCGCCCGTTCCAGGCGCAGCTTGATGTTCACGAAGTTGTACGGGGGCCAGGGGCCCGTGTACTTGAAGGAGATGGCGCCCTCATAGCGCTGGCTGAGAGTTTTCACGGCCTCGTCCATCTCCTCTTCCCGGGGGCGCTCCACCAGGTAGGCCGCGTTCATGATCATGCGGTCGCCGATGGGCTTGTTGGAGCGGCTGGCCACGGCCACCGGCTTGAGCGATTCGTGGATGTCCCGCACGTAATCGTTGGCCGTGTTCTCCAGCGCCGCCTCCACCAGCCGGCCGAGCTGCATGCGGGCAAAGTAGGTGGAGCTGCGGGCGTTACCGGTGATCTCCTCCTTGAGCCGCCGGATCTCGTCATCCGACTCCTCCAGCCGCTTGATCACGGCGTCCCGATCCCAGAGCACCTTCAGCCCGAACTCGATCTTGTCCAGCATCTTCTCGATCACGTCGTCGAAGGCGCGGTACGTGGAGCGCAGCAGCTCAACGATGTCCTCATGCGTGCGGAAGATGGTGCCGAAGGACATGGGGATCACGGTGTGCACGTGCATCACCGTCTCGTTGACCAGCTCGTGGGCCAGCACGTTCTCACGCGTGGGGTCGTAGAGGCGGATGGGCGTGTCACTGACCACGGCCGCCAGGTCCTTATGGTGGACCGTGTAAACGCGGTTGTTCCCCTCGCCGATGCCGATGGGGCCGAAGTCACGCTGGTCCGAACTCTTGATGATACAGTAGACGTACTTGCCCTCGTCCACCATGGATTCGGTCTCGTCGCCGGGCTGGATGGCTGCCTGGTTCATCACGCGTTCGGGTTCAGGGGAATGCCGCTGCTGCCGTCGGGATCAACTTCGGATCCGGGATCTGGTGACGCGCGCCGACCCCGGCGCCCGCCATGCAAGAATGGGGCTCGACCCCCGCCGGGCCCGCTCGCTCGCCAACCGCCGGGCCCACTGGCTGGTCCGCCGCCGGGCCCGAGGATTGCGTACGGCGTCCGTGCGTGCTCGCGCCCGCGCCGACCACGCACGATACTCCCCCGACGAGGTATTTGTCCACTGTAAGGAGTGAACCATGAGAGCCTTTGCGCCGCTTGCCCTGCTCCTCGCCGCGGGAGTGGCCGGCTGCGCGACTCTGGGCCTGGGCGGCCCTTCCGACGAGGAAGCCAGCCTGGAAGCCGGACTCGCCGCGTTGGCCGCGGGTGACTACCGTACCGCCCACGAGCACCTCGAGCCGACGGCCCGCACGCATCCGGACCAGGCGGAGGGGCAGCGCGCGCTGCTGGCTCTGGCCGCCGCCGAACTGGATCCGCGCAACCCCGGCCGCCGGCTGTGGGCTACCGCCGATCTGGCCGAGCGCTACCTGGACCTGCCGGTAACCCCGGGCTGGACCCGCCCGCTGGCGGAGAGCCTGGCCCTCGTGGCGGCCGAGCTGGGCGCCGCGGAGGGCCGCGCCACCGAAGCGGAGAGTGAAAATCGACGGTTGCGCTTCCAGGGTTCCACGGTGCCCGATCGTCTGCGCGAGGCCGCCAGCGCCCGTGACTCCGCGCTCATGGAGCGCAACGAGCTGCAGACGCGCCTGGACCAAATGGAGCGAGTGGTGAGCATCCGCAACGATTCGATCACCGCGCTGAACAAGGAACTGGAACGGATCCGCAAGCTGATCAAGCCTTGAACCCGCGAGCCACGCCGATGCCGCCCACGCCTTCCGGGTACCGCCACCCGTGACGCTGCGCACCCGTCTCATCCTGAGCCTCGGCGCCATTGCCCTGGTGCTGGCGCTGCCGGCCCTTTACGCGCTCTGGCACCTGGACGCGGTCACCGAGATCGCGCGCGGGCAGCAGCAGCGCCACGGCACGGCGGCCCGCGCGATCGGCGCCATCCGCACCGACCTGGCGCAACTGGACGCCGCTCAGCGCGCCCACCTGATCGAACCGGACGTGGCCACCATCACCAACATGCAGGGCACCTACGCGGAGCTCCGCATCCAGGCCGACACGCTGGCATCGGCCAACTACATGGCGGCCGCCGATCTGGCCGAGGCCCGCGTGGACTCCCTGGCGGCGCTCTCCCGCGAGATGGACCGCCTCTTCGAGGAGGATCCGGAACGCGCGTCGGTGGCGCACCGCGACCTTTTCCAGCCGCTGCTGGAGAACACGCTCGTCACGATGGATTCGGTGGCGGAAGTCATGATGGGCCGGAGCAACGACGACCTCCAGGAGGCCAGCCGGATCGCCGGCGAGGCGGCCGGCGGCACGCTGGCGGCGCTCGCCGTGGCCATGGCCATTGCCGTGCTCCTGGCCGTCTTCACCACGCGCCTGGTGAGCGGCCCGATCCAGCGGCTCAGGGTGGGCATGGCCGAGGTGGCGGGCGGGCGTTTCGAGGTGCCGACGGGGCTGCCCTACGAGCGCAAGGACGAGGTGGGAGACGTGTCCCGCTCCTTCCGCTCCATGACCGAGCAGCTGGCCGACCTGGAACGTCTCAAGGCCGAGTTCATGAGCATTGCCACGCACGAACTGAAGACGCCCATCAACGTTATCGCCGGCTACGCGGAGCTCATGGAGGACCGCATCTTCGGCGAGCTGTCCGAGCGCCAGGAGGAGGCGCTGCTGTCCATCTCGGAGCAGACGCGGGTGCTGACGCAGCTCGTCAACCAGTTGCTGGACATGAGCCGGCTGGAGGCGGGCGGGCTGAAGCTGGAGATGGACCGCCTGGTGGTGGCGGATCTCGCGGAGCGCATCCGCCGCACGTTCGCGGTGCTGGCCGACCGCAAGGAGATCCGCTTCCGGGTGGAGCTGGACGAGTCGGCGCCCGACACCATCCGCGCCGACGGTGACCGGCTGCGTGACCAGGTGCTGGGAAACCTGCTCTCCAACGCGCTCAAGTTCACGCCGGAGGGCGGACGTGTGGACGTCAGCATTCTGGGGGAGGATCACGACCTGGTCATCCGGGTGAGCGATTCCGGACCCGGCATCCCCGCCGACCAGCTGCCGCACATCTTCGACAAGTACTACCAGGTGGGGGCCCACGCCCGCTCGAAGGGCGCCGGACTGGGCCTCACCATCGCGCACGAAGTGGTGGAGGCGCACGGCGGCAGCATCGTTCCCGAAAGCCAGGAGGGGGAGGGCACCACCTTCACCATCCGTCTGCCGGTGGAGGGGCACGCGGCAGCCGGTGGAGACGGCAAACGCCCCGGTCTCTCGGCGGCCGCCATCGACCGCGCGGGCACCGTCAACAGCCCGGGCACCGGCGACCAGGACGACCAAGCCGGCAATGTCAGCCCGCCGTGAGCCGCGCCAGGTGGAGTAGCGGGTGACAGAGGGGGCGGACGGACAACCGCTCCACGACGTGGTCGTGGTCGGCGGCGGCCCGGCCGGTCTGGCGGCGGCGCTATGGCTGGGGCGCTTCCGCCGGGACGTGGTGGTGGTGGACGGCGGCTCCCCCCGCAACGAGGCCACCTGGGCCGTGCACGGCTTTCCCGGTCTGGCGGACCCCCACCCTCACGAGCTGCGCCGCATCCTGCGCGATCAGGCGGCCGCGGTGGGCGCCACCCTCCTGCCCGGCGAGGCCATGGAGGCCAGTGGCGAGCGCGACAACTTCCGCACCGTGCTGGCCGACGGCTCGAGTCTGCGCAGCCGCCGCCTCGTCCTGGCGTACGGCCTCCGCGACCATCTGCCGGGGGTGGCGGGGCTGGCGGGACTCTACGGCACCTCCGTCTATCACTGCCCGGACTGCGACGGCCCGGCCACCGAGGGTGAGGACGTGGGCGTGCTGGGCTGGGACAGGGCCGCCGCCAACCTGGCCCTCTACCTGCTGCACTGGGCCGCCTCGGTCACCCTCTTTACGAATGGCCGCGGCGCGGAGCTGGGTGGGCGCGAACGCGGCGTGCTGACCCGCGCGGGCGTGCGCGTGCTCGACGCCCCGGTGAGCCGCGCCGTGGGCGCCGGCGGACGCCTGGTCCGGCTGGAGATCGACGACGGGCCGGGCGTGCCGCTGACCTATCTCTTCTTCCACCTGGGCAGCGAGCCGTGTTCCCAGCTGGCCGAGGGGCTCGGCTGCGCAGCCGAGGGCGACGGGCTCCGGGTGGACCGCGGCCAGGAAACCAGCGTCCCCGGCGTCCACGCCGCCGGCGACCTGACGGGCGCCCCCCACCTGGCCGTCATCGCGGCCGCGGAGGGCGTCCGCGCCGCGCTGGCCTGCCACCGCTCCCTGCTCCCGGCCGACCGGATCATCGACTGAGTCGGTGGGGGGCTGCTTGGCCGAGCCCGGCGCTCGCCACCGCCGGTGGCCGCCGCGCGGACGATGTGCCGCGCCAGGCTAAGGCGTGGCCGGTCCGCCCGCGCCCCGGCGCCAGGCCATGAGGCTGGCGCGGCCGGCGCGCGCGTAGATGTGGCTGGGATAGAGGTGGCAGTCCGGCGTGTTGGTGCCGTTCACGCAGCCGTTGTAGCGCAGCAGCGCCCGGTCCAGGTCGCCGCCGGACTGCTTCAGGTAGGCGGCGAAGATCTGTGCGCCGTGGCAGATGTTGGCCTCCACGTCCTCCAGGTCGGGGGCGCACGCCGCCCACTCGCCTTCGTGGAACGGCATCACCTGCATGAGGCCGACCGCGCCGACGAAGCTGCGGATCTCGGGGTCGAGCCAGGGATTCTCCACCAGCAGTACGGCCAGCAGGAGGCGCGGCTCGAGCTGGGTGGCCAGCGCCTCGCTGTGCAGCGCCACGGCAATGCGGCGCACCAGGCGTTCGTCATCCGAGTAGGAGCGGAGCACGCGCTCCAGCGGCGCGACCTGACGATTGTAGAACGCCTCCGCCCCACTCAGGGCGCGGCTCACGCGCTCCGTGCGCTCGGCCAGGACGTCCGTCGGGTCCTCGCGACCGTACGCGGCCATGGCCGGCACGGCGCCGTAGACCGCCAGTCCCGCCGTGGCCGTCAGCGCGAGCGCCACCAGGCGCCGGCGCCCGGTGGCCGCGGAGTGCGGTAACCTGAGCGTCAGGCAGAAGCGGGCGAAGTAGCGTATGTGTGCAATCATCTATGTCTCGCTGTCGTCGGTATCGGTCGTCTGCCTTGCATCGGGCCGGCTCGGACGCCGGCTGTGCAGTGCTGGAGCAATCACCGTTCCTCCAGCCGATTACAAATTGTTGAAAACGTCCTATATAACTGCGCAGCAGGGACATAGACGACTGTATAATTTCTCGTTTTTGTGGAAAAACGGCATCCCCGGACAGCCTCAGGAGCCGTCCTCGAGCTCGGTCCAGCGCACCAGCTCGCGCAGGGGTCCGCGGCCATCGTGGTGGGCATGGCCCGGCGGCCAGGGGGCCGCGCGGAAGGAGGTGACGCGCGTGGCGCCCAGGCGCCCGAGCGTCGTGGCCACCGCCTCCAGCTCTTCGGCGCCGGCCACGGCTACCGTCTGCAGCGCCGCGGCGAGCGGAGCCAGGCGCAACACGGCTGCGTTCAGCGTGCGCAACGGGTGGACGGTGACGAAGCGATTCAGGCAGCTGGCCCGTAGCTCCCCCGTGGCATCCAGGACCACCGTCCACGCCGTACCCGGCGCCGCGAAGATCTCCACCGGCGCGCCGGCAATGGCCCGGAACTCGGCTTCGTTACGCAGGCGGTGGACGGCGGCGCTCTCGGCGGACTCCAGGTGCCCGCGCGGCAGCGTCTCCTCGAGTTGTTCGAACGCCGCCGCCAGCGCGCGCGTGAACTCCAGCGGCGTGACCGGACAGCGCTCCACGACCAGCAGCGCCTGTGGCGAGACGCAGCCCTGCTGGTCCACCACGGCAATGGCGCGGGCGGCTTCCCGCGCCACGCTCTCCGCGCGCTCGGGGCTCGTCAGCGCGCCGGGACCCACGATACCCACCGACACGCGGGGCCCGTGCTCCACCAAGCGGGCCCCGGGCGGCGCGGCCCGCCGTAGCGCGGCCATAGCGGCCGCCCCACCGTAGGCCACCACCACGTCGGCCGCGGCCAGCGCCTCGCGCTCGGCGGGTCCCTCACCGCCGGGCCAGTACGTGACGGCCAGGGCGTCTCCAAGCGCCGCATGTTCGGCGGCCAGAGCGCGCGCGAAGAGCACGGGCAGGACCGGATCACCGGCCGCCGTCTTGCCCACGCTGGCGCCGCGCACGAGCAGCGCGCGGATGAGGGAGGTCACCGCCACGCCGGGCACGTTGCCCGCGAAGACGTGCAGCGCCAGGCGGGGGCCGAAGGCCCGCGCCAGGCGCCCCTCGGGGAGGACCTCGAAGCCGTCCAGCACGGCGGTCCCACCCAACTCCGCCACCAGCAGGCGCTGGAGCGCGGGCGCCCGCCACTCCGCCGCCATGCGATCCAGCACCAGCGCCACCATGGCGGGGTGGAAGCCGGTCACGGCCGGCAGCAGCGCCGCGGCCTCCGCGCGCAGCGGGTCGGCGGGATCCAGGAGGCGGCCCGCCACGCGGTCCACCGCGCCGATGATCTCCACGACCGGTACGCGGTCCAGCGCCTCCCCCGCGGCCGCCACGCCGCCCGCCAGTTCCCGCATGGCACCGGCGCGCAGCCACGGCCAGCGGAGCCGGACGCCGTCCGGCAGCACCCGCTCCCGCCACTCCTCCACGTGGTCGGCCTCCAGACCGGGCAGGTGCCACGCCTTGAACACGCTCACCGGGTCCTCTCGGCGTCCAGCAGCTGATCCATGGCGCGTGAGCAGCCGCGCGGCTCGGCGCCGGGCAGGCGGCCCTTCAGCAGGATGCGGCCGTCCGCCAGCACCACGCCCACGTCCTCGGTCTGCACGGCCGCCACGGACCCCAGATTGGCCAGGTCCACGTGGCGCAGGATGCCCTCCTCCCCCGGGGGGAGCGGCGCCAGCGTGTCGGGGTCCGCGGCCAACGCGCGGAGCCATGGGGGGCCGGCCTTGGGACGGGGGCCTTCCGAGGAGGCGGCCGGCGCACCTTCCGCGGGGCCGGCCCCGCGACCACCCGCCCGGGCGCCCGGCGTCCCACCCGGCGAGCCGACCCGCGCACCTTCGGCGATGCCTGCCGGGCGCCCGCCCCCGCCCAGCACGCGCCGCCGCAGCACGTCGTCATAGTACTGCGAGAGCAGCTCGGTCATGCCGTACTCGTTCACGCAGTGATCGGCGGGCAGTCCCAGGAGGCGGCCGTAAGCGCTCCGTAGCGCCGCCTCCGACACCTCGCGCTCGCTGCCCTTGTAGCCGCCCGTGTCCATGAGGCGCGACCCGGCGGGCAGGGCAAAGCTCCGGCCCGCCGCATCGAGAACCTCCAGCCAGCGGAGCAGGGCCACCGACGTGCCCAGCAGGCAGACGGGCGTGCCCGCCGCCTCGTGCTCGGCCAGGCGCGCCTCGAGGGCGGCGCCTTCCAGGCGGCCCGCGCCGTCCACGTAGCTGCCGCCGCCGGGCGCGCCGAACACGGCCATGACCTGATCCACCATGTGCGCCAGGGATGAGTCGGGGACCTCGGCGGAGGGCGGGACGAGCGAGCACATGGGCAGGCGCGCCTGATCCGGAAGCAGATAGGCCGCGAAGGTGGGCAGGAGGGAAGCGTGGTAGAGCGCCGGGTCGCTTACATGATGCTGGCCCCGGCGCTCCATCCCCCTGGTGGTGCCGCTGGTGCGGAAGATGGCCGCCTCCCCTGCGGCCTCCCCTGCGGCCTCCCCTGCGGCCTCCCCCGCGGCCTTGCCCGGCCCACCCGCCGTGACCAGGGGCAGCGCCTTGAAGGCCTGGGTGGGTACGGCCGGGATGGCGGTCCAGTGCTCCACCCGGTCCGGGGTGCGCCCGCGGCGCCGGCAGAAGGCGGCGTAGGGCTCATTGTGCGCGTACTGCCAGGCAAAGACGCGCAGCGCGAGCGCTTCGAAGGCATCCGGCGCAGCGTCCGCCACGGGGCGGCGCATGAAACTGAGGACGTCCTGGCGCGGGGATGCCTCCGCCATCTCAGCGCCCGCCGAGCGCCTCCGGCAGGTCGGCGGGCTGCCGGACCGGCGCGCTCACCGAGCCGGAGCGGCACACGTACAGCGCGCCGCCCTCCACCGCGGCCAGATCGGCGTTGTCCAGGCGGCCGCCCCGGGGCAGGTTCACCACGCGGCGCCCGGGCACCGGCACGGCCAGGGCGGCGCCGCGCAACGCGGCGGTGGCCTCCGGCGGGCCCACCACCACCAGCACGAGGGGCCGGTCGAAGAACTCCTCCGCGGCCAGCGCGAAGGGCGCCCCCGCCACCCCCCAGCGCCCCGCGCGGGGTGAAAGGATGGCCAGGATACGCTCGGCCACGGCGCGATGGCCGCCCGTCTGGTTGGCCAGCGCCAGGTGGAGCCAGAAACGGGCGGCGTGCGCGTTCAGGTCGAAGGGGCGGTCGCGGTAGCGCAGGATGCCCACGTCGTGGCCGGTCTTTGCCCGGTCCCAGAAGCCGCCCTCGTCGGACCAGTAGGTCTTGCGCATGGCGGCGGCCAGCGCCAGGGCGCGCTCCATCCACAGCTCCACGCCGGTGAGCTCGGCCAGCGTCTGGCACGCGCGGGCCGCCTCCAGCGCGTCCACCATGAGGAAATCGATGCGCGCTTCCTGGTCGGGCTCGGCGTAGTGGTAGAGCAGGCCGCCGGGGGCGGCCATGGTCTCCAGCAGCGTCTCCAGCGCGGTGGCGGCGCGGGCAATCCAGTCGGCGCGCGCCAGCCGTCCCCCCGCCTCCGCCAGCGCCTGGATCCAGAGCGCGTTCCAGTGCGTGAAGAGCGCCTGGTCGGGGACGGGCGCCGGCCGGGAGGCCCGCGCGGCGGCGTCATCCTCGAAGTAGCCGGGCTCGGCCACCAGGCTCCCCGCCCACAGCCCGTCGGGCCTGCCCAGCGCCTGGTCCACCCAGGCCACGGTGCGCTCGGCGCGCTCGGCCCAGTCCGGCCGCTGCCGCAGGTGCGCGCCCAGCGCGAAGGCCCGCAGCAGCTCGGCCTGCGTCTCCAGCAGCTTCTCGCGCCTGGGTTCGGTCCAGTCCGCGCCGGTGGCGTAGCGGAAGAAGCCGCCGTCCTCCGCGTCCCACAGGTGGCCCGCCAGGATACCGTCCAGCGTGGTGTCGGCCATGGCGGCCGCCTCGGCGTCCCCGCGCCCGCCGTGCAGGTAGAGCAGCTCCAGTGGATCTGCGTCGGGAAAGCGGGGCGTGTCCCCGAAGCCGCCGTTGCGCGGATCGTAGGCGGCGCGCAGCGCGGACAGCACGTCGTCCGCCGCCTCCCGGCGCACCAGGCCGGGCGGGGGATGCCGGGTCCGGGCCGCCTCCAGCGCGCGCCGCCGCCGCTCGATCTCACCCAGCAGCGTGGCGCGGTCGCCGTCCCAGGCACGCTGCACGCCGGTGGCCACGCGCTGCAGCTCGTGCGGCTCCGTGTAGGCCGCCGACCAGAGCACCTCACCCGTGGGCGTGAGGAAGGCGTTGGTGGGCCAGCCGCCCGCGATGTAGCGGTCCTGCACGTGCGGGTGGCGATCGGCGTCCACGCGCATGGGAATGAAGTGCTCGTTCAGGGTGGCAATGAGATCGGGGTCCGATAGTGCCTCCTCGTCCAGGCGGTGGCACCACTCCCCCCAGCCCGCCGTGAGCAGCAGGTAGACGGGACGCCCCGCGGCCTCGGCCTCGGCGAACGCATCGGGGCCCCAGGGGCGCCAGGCGATCTCGTGCGCACGATTGGCGCGGGGGGAGAAGCGGAATGAAGCGGCCATGGTTCCTGTGCGCGGGCGTGGTCGTGGCATGCAGGATAGCGCGTGGAGGGCGGCGCGGGCCAGGGCGCTCGCTACGCGGGCGGCACGCGGAAGCGGCCGCTGCGCACCTCCACCCGGCGCGCAGGCAGGTCCAGGAGCCGGATGAAGAGCCGCTTGGCGCCCTGCCCCACGGCACCCGCGATCGAGCGCTCGCCGCTCACGGCCGGACGCAGCTCCCCCTGCAGCCACTCCTGCAGCTCGTCCAGGTCCGAGGCGGAGAGCGTCTCCACCTCCAGGGTGGCCGTGTAGTAGAAGCGACCCTCCCCCACGGGCGCCAGGCGCAGCAGGCTCGCGGTCTCCACCACCGCGCGGAGCGCCTCCCAGGAGCCGAACGCGGCCAGCCCCTCCGGCGTGCGCAGGACGTAGCGCTCGCTCATCGGGTCGAAGGTCACCGTGTAGTCCAGCACACGCTCTCCCAACAGATCGTCCAGAAACCTGTCCTGCCAGAGTTCCACGCGGACGCGGATGCGCAGGGGGAGCCCGCCGTGCGCCGCCGTGCGCAGCGAGGAATCCGCCAGCACGGGTCCGATCACCAGACGGGGGCGGAAGCCGGCCTCGGGAACGGGCGTCACCGCCAGCTCCGGGACCTGTGCCCCGGCCGCTCCGCCGGCCATGGCCAGGACCAGCGCCAGCACGCCCGCGCGGATCACAGCCGCGGCCTTAACCGCACGAAGAAGTTGAGCCCCTGGCCCCGCCCCGAGATGGGCACGGCCCAGTAGAGCCCGATGCGGCCGATACGGAGCCCCAGGCCGGCGTCCGCCGAGAAGTCGGGGCTGCCGCGGGTCCGGCCGTCGGCGCCGGCCTGCTCACTCCAGGCGCGTCCCGCCCCGAAGAAGGCCGCCCAGCGCACGGACCTGCCCAGGCCGCTCGGCAGATTGAGCGAGCGCACCAGCCGGCGGGCCATGGGGAAGCTGGCCTGGTACTCCAACTGCATGAGCACCACGCGGTCACAGCCCACCGCCGGGAAGTGCGTTGCGTCGGCGATCAGCACGGCGGCGCCGCGGGCGCCACAGTCGAAGTCGAAGAGCTCGTAGCCCGGCAGCGACCCCTCCCCGCCCAGGCTCCGCTGCCGCTGGGGCGGCAGCGGCTCCCCGTCCAGGGAGCCCGCCGCCATGAGGCGCGCCGCCAGGCGCGAGTACGGATTGAAGCGGGTGTAGCTGCGCAGGTCGACGAGCCCCGCATGGTAACTGGATTCGTCGCCTGGAAAACGGAACCGCTGCTCAGCCGGTGCGTCGAGGGGCCCCGGCGGACGCTGCAGGTCACCGGCCAGCCCCACCTCCACGCCCAGGTCGATCAGCCAGCCCGCCGACGGGTCATCCGCGTCATTGCGGGTGTCGTAGCCGTAGGAGGCGCCCAGGCTGCGCAGGCGGCCCTCCGCCACGACCGGCTCCGGTCGCCACGCCGCGTCGTTCTTCTGCAGCGCGAACGGATCGTGGGCGGCCACGGTGGCGTGCCGTTCGCGCCGGTACTCCAGCCGGGCCGTGTGCGGCAGGCCGGGCCGCGACGCCGCCAGCCACGCGCGCCACCCCTCGCGCTCGTAATGGTCCCGGTAATCCCGGTGCAGGACGAAGGTGGCCAGGGAGGCCTCGCGGTCGGAGAGGTCGGCGCCAGGGATCGGCACGATCTCGGAGTGCAGCCCCAGGCCGAAGCGCACCGTGCCGCCCGCGCCCAGGTACTGCTCTACGGCCACGTCCCAGCCCAGCGAGCCACCGTCGATGCTGAGACCGGAGGTAGACCGGTAGAGCGCCAGCGCCTGGACCTCGGTGAGGTTGGAACCGCCGAAGCGCACGCGCGGGCCGAGCGCCACCGGGAACCCCTCGGTGCGGTTGTAGCTGCCGCGGATCCCCACCAGGAGGTCCACGTGCCCGAAGGCAAAATCCGACCCGGCCGCCAACAGCGGCTCCTCTTCGGGGGGCAGATAGGCCAGCCCGGCGTCATCGTAGCGGAAGCTGAGCGTCTGCCGGTAGCGCGTCACCGGCCCCGCCACGCGCGCCACCTCCAGGCCGCGGATGTCCCCGCCGACCACCGTCACGGCGCCGGTGACGAGCGCGTCGGGCCCCAGCTCCAGATCTCCGTTGATGACCACCAGCCGGCCGCGCACCGTTCCGTCCAGCGTGAGCGGCCCGCCCAGCACCGCCACGTCTCCCACGAGCTCGGTGCCGGGGCCGACGCGGGAGGCTCCCGTGAGGCGGATGGTTTCCGGCCGGTTGAAAAAAGCGACGAGGCTCTCGGCCGTGTCCGCCGGCAACAGCACGCTCGTCTCCTGGGCACGCGCCGGCGCGGCCGCCGTGCCCAGCGCCGCCAGCAGGAGGAGCGCCCCCTGAAGCAGGCGTGTGCCGTGCGGCACCCATGCGCCGCAGGGGCGTTGACGCGGTCCTGGACGCTCACTCATCGCTCGATTCCCAGCCGGCGCATCCGGCGGTAGAGGTTGGCGCGGTCGGTGCTGAGCCGCCGGGCGGCCTCGGCCACGTTGCCCGCGGCCTCGTCCAGGGCAGCCTCGAGGATGCCCCGCTCGTAGCTGTCCAACCGGTCGGTGAGCGGCGTGCCTTCCTCCCCGGTGCCCCCGGGCGGAACGCCGTCCCCGAGCAGCGGGGCCAGCTCCTCACCCTCCACCTGGCGATCGGGGTGCAGGATGGCCAGGCGCTCGCACAGGTTGGCCAGCTCCCGGGCGTTGCCCGGCCAGTCGTAGGCGCACAGCCGGCTCATGGCGCCCGCGCTGAGGCGGGGCAGATTGAAGCCATGCCGCACGCGCAGGCGCTCCAGGAAATGCTCTACCAGCTCGGGGATGTCCTCGCGGCGCTCGCGCAGCGGCGGCATGTGCAGGGGAAGCACGTTCAAACGGTAGAAGAGGTCCTCGCGGAAGCCGCCGGCCGCGATGGCGGCGCCCAGGTCCCGGTTGGTGGCCGCGAGCACGCGCACGTCCACCCGCACAGGCCGCTCACCCCCCACCCGCTCGAACTCCCCCACCTCCAGGGCGCGCAGGAGTTTAGCCTGTGCCTCGGGGCCGAGATCGGCCACCTCGTCCAGGAAGAGCGTGCCGCCGTCGGCCAGCTCGAAGCGTCCGCGCCGGGCGGCCACCGCGCCGGAGAAGGCGCCCTTCTCGTGACCGAACATCTCCGACTCCACCAACTCGCGCGGGATGGCCGCGCTGTTCACCCGCACGAACGGCCCGGCCGCCCGGGGCGAGCCCTCGTGGATGGCGGTGGCGGCCAGCTCCTTGCCGGTGCCGCTCTCGCCGGTGATGAGTACGCGCGCCTCCGTGGGGGCCATGCGCGCCACCGCCGCGCGGACCGCCTCCATGGCGGGGCTGGAGCCCACCAGCCGGCGGTCGCCGCCCAGCTCGGCGGCCAGCTCGCGGGAGAGCTCCCGGGCGCGGCGCAGCTCCGCCGCGCTGGCCACGGTGACCACCACCGCCTCAGGTGAGAGCGGCTTTTCGATGAAGTGGAACGCCCCCAGCTTGGTGGCGCGTACGGCATCGGAGAGCGCGGCCCGGCCGCTCATCATGACCACCGGGACGGTGGGATGGCGCTCCCGCAGGATCTCCAGCACCTCCAGCCCGTTCGCCCCGGGCAGCATGAGGTCCAGCAGCACCACGTCGGGCTCGTCCTCCGCCACCCGCTCCACCGCCTCCTCACCCGTGGCCGCCGTGCGCACGGCATGCCCCTCCTCCACCAGCAGGCTGCCGAGCATGCGCCGGATGTTGGGCTCGTCGTCGACGATCAGCACGCTGACCATGGTGGCCGCGCGGCCGCGTCAGCCGCCCACGATCACGCGGGCGTTGACCAGGGAGGCGGGCGGGCCTGCCTCCTCGCTCGCACCCACACACCGGATGCGCGCCCCGGGTCCGTAGAAGAGCCGCAGCCCGCCGATGGCGGGGGGCCCCTCCATGCCGTCACCGTCACACTCGCGCGCGTTCTCCAGGTAGGCCAGCATCAGGGTGGCCGCGCTGTCCGCCGCGGCCTCGCTCGGCGCGGCCAGTGCCACCACCAGGCCGGCGTCGTCCCCCACGTCCGTGGCAATGTAGTTCAGCATGGCGCGCACAGCCTCCCGCACCCCCACGCCCGGCAGGACCCGGGCGTAGATGAGGTCCACCAGCCGACGCTCGTCCAGCCGGTAGATGGCGTCGTGCAGGAAGACCTGCCCGCCGCTGGCCACCTCCAGCGCGATGGTGGTGTCCCCGAGCAGCTCGAGCCCGCGGGTCAGGAACGCCAGCCGCGTGGTGCCAGCGGGTCCGGGGCCGCTCAGCTCCATGCCGGCGCCCGCGGCCACCGCGCCGAACCAGGCGCTGTCCATGGGCGCGGAGAGCAGCGCCACGCGCGTATCGGCGGCAGCCAGTTGCGTGGCCAGCGCCCCGGCGTCGGCGCCCTCTTCGGCAACGCCCGCGCTGACCATCATCTCCACCGGTTCGGGGCCGCCCAGGCGCACGGCGCAGGCGGCGGTGAGGATCAGGGCCAGGGCGGCCGCGGCGATCGATCGGTTCACGGCGTCTCCTCGTGTGCATGGTCGGGGACTGCGGGCGGCGCCACCGGCAGCCGCACGATAAAGGCCGCGCCGCCCAGCTCGGAGGCCGCCGCCTCTACGCTGCCGCCGTGGCCGCCCACCACCTGCCGCACCACGGCCAGGCCCAGGCCCGTGCCCTCCGCGCGCAGCGTATAGTCCGGCTCGAAGATACGCTCGGCCAGCGTATCGGGAACGCCGGGGCCGCTGTCCTCCAGCGTGACGATCACCTCCCCGCCGGCCGCCGCCCCCCCGGCCGCCGCCTCCACGCGCACGCGGATGCGTGGCGGGCGTACACCGTCCGGCTCGGTGACGGCCTGCACGGCGTTGCGCAGCAAGTTGCGGAAGGCGCGCATCAGCGCCTCGTAATCCCCGGCCACGCGAGGGACGCCCGGCGCGGCCACGAGCTCCGTGTCCACCTCGGGCGGCACGTCGCTGGCCAGCAGGCCGCGCGCCAGTTCGCCCAGGTCCACCTCACTGCGCACGTCCGAGGGCGGGCGGCCCAGCGCGGCGAACTGGGCGGCCATCTCCTGCAGCCGCGCCGTCTCCTCGGCGATCACGGTGGCCGGCTCCTCCAGGCGCGGATCCTCCGCGGCCGCGCGCCCCACGCGGTGGGCCGCCAGGCGCAGTGGCGTGAGCGGGTTCTTCATCTCGTGGGCCAGGCGGCGCGCCATCTCCCCCCAGGCGCGCACGCGCTCGGATTCCAGCGCCCGCGCGCGCCCCTCGGCAATGCGTTGGGCCGCACCGCGCAGGGCGCGCCGCAGCGCGGCCACTTCCCGGACCTCGCGGTGCTCGCGCCGGCCGGGGCCGGGCAGCGGCTCGTCGCGCGCCATGAGGTCCGCCCAGGTGACCAGCTCACCGATGGGCCGCGCCAGCTGGCGGGCCAGGCGCCGGCTGAGGACCAGGGACACCAGCGTGAGCAGGAGCGCCAGCGCGGCCACGATCCACGGCAGCAGCTCGAGCAGCCGCTCGGCCAGGTACTGCCAGCGCGAGGCCTGCACCACAGACGCCGACAGCCCCTCGCGATGCCGCCCCAGCGCCTCGGCCAGCGCCGGATCCACCGCGGGCACCGAATCCGCGGCCTGGAACACCGCGCGCCCCGTCGTGGCCACCTCCTCCCAGGGCCCCAGCGTGCCCAGCGAGCTGAGCGTGCGGCCGCCCACGATCACGGCCGCCGCCAGCACCAGCAGCCCGGGCACCAGCGCCACCGCCAGCAGCCAGCCGAACAGGCGGCGCTCCAGGCTGCGCGGCCCGAACACCGCTCAGCCCCCCGCGGCGGCGGCCGCACTGGAGCGGCGGCGGCACGGGCCGGGCGAACAGCGGATCTTCTTCATCAATATTGACGTACGAAGAAACAGGTGCATGATTGGGGAGGGGCACGGCGAAAGTAGACCGCCCCTGATCCCACCAGCAAGACGATGGACCGGCAGCGTCGCCGTCACCGTTCGGGCACCCCGTCCGCATGCGCCCCCGGGACGGCTCGGCAATGCCCAGGAAACGCCAGCATGGAGGTGCTCATGATTCTGCCCGGAATCCGCTCTTCCTTCGGCCGCACCGAGGCGGCCTTCCTGGTCTGGCTCACCACCCGGAACGAGCCGGAGGCAGCCCGTGACGAGGCGTTCGCGCGCCTTGCCGACGAGGGCTTCGACGTCTTCCTGGATGACCCGCGCGCGGCCAACGCCCTGCTGGCGGGACGTGACTTCTCCACCGCGTCCGAGCAGCTGGTCTTCTACGTCCTGGTCCGCCAGGCGCTCCTGGAGGGCGGCATGGAGGACCGGGTGCTGGCCGACTACCTGGCCACGCTGCTGCTGGCCTTCGGGCGCGCGCGCCGGGCCTATCGCCCCGACGGCGAGGAGGCGGAGTTCCACTACCTGGTGGACATCCTGGCCGCGGCCACCGCGGTGGACACGGAGCGGGCGCTCATGCTGCAGGCGCACCTGGGCGAGTTCGCCCTCTGGCTGAGCGGGCTCTTCCCGGATCACATCAGCGCCCGCGTGCGGCGGCGCGGCGCGCCCGGGCTGGACTACTACGAGGACATGGGGATGCGTGGCTTCCGGGCCGCGGCCCGTTCCCGCGCGGCGGCTGAGCACGGCATGGACGTGGTCTACGAGCAGTGCGCCGCCAGCTTCCCCGGCCTCCGCGTGGCCCTCAACCGGGTGGCGGATCGCCACTTCTTCCCTGCCCGCGGCGATCGCATCGAGCGCCTCCTGCGGCAGGTGGCCGACCGCTTCGAGCACCCCCCGGACGGCAACTGAGCCGGGGCCCCGGGGCCGGGCCGGCACCTGGGCGCCGCGCCTACTGGGCCGTCACCACCACACGCCCCACCATACCGCTGGTGAAATCCGAGGCGTAGGGAGTGGACCGGTAGATGTAGGTCTGGCCCGGCACGCTGAAGGTGAAGTCGAACACCGGCCCTAAGCTGGCCGTTTCCACTTCGGCCCAGACACCCTGCTGCGTGGGGTTCATGGGCGTGATGGTGTGGTAGGTGTTGGAGTCGTTGATCCAGCGCACCTTGGTGCCGGGCGCCACGGTGAGGTTCTGCGGCGCGAAGGCCTGGCTGGTGGTCAGATGGACCTCCACCGCGTCGTCACCCGGGTCGGTGGGCGAGTCACCGGAGCCGCATGCGGCCGCGGCCGCCACGCCCAGGACCGCGAGCACCCCGAGGCCCCGCGCCATCGTCCTTCCCCGTGTAGCCATCATACGGTCCCCCCTACCTCCCGGTGGGCGTGGCGGCCGCCCCCGCGGCGCGCCGTACGTCCAGGATGTTGCCACCGCTGGCCTGCAGCGTCCAGTCGAGCGTGGCCGTCTCGTCCGCCACCACCGTGACCGTCCGCTGCGCCGCTGCCCCGGCCGGCAGCTGGTAGCCCTGGGGCGGGGTGATCTCCAGACCGTAGACACGCGGCTCCAACCCGGTGAAGCCGTAGTTGCCGTTGGCATCCGTGGTCGTGGTGGGATCACCGGCGGCGTTCAGGATGGTCAGCGCGGCTCCGGCCACGGGACTGCCGCCGGCCGTGACCTGACCGCCGATGGCGCCCTGGAGCTGCGCCACGTTCACGATGTGGAAGGCCTGCGTGTTGACCGTCTGGCCCCGCCCCACGGTCACGGTCCTGACGCCCGTCTCACTGGACGCGTACTCCATGCCGCCCGGCACCTCTATCGTGATGCTCCAGCCGCCGGTCTCGACGCTCGTGAAGAGGTAGCCGCCGGCCTGGTTGGTGGTGGTGGTGTGGGAGCCGGCGGCGGTGCTCTGCGCGCGCACCGTGATGCCACCCACCCCCTGGTTGCTCAGGGGATTCACCACACTGCCGGCAATGTGGCCGACGCCTCCCTGGTCCACCGGGGAGCCGCCCTCCGAGCAGGCCGCCAGGAGGCCCGCGCCCACCAGGGTCAGGACCATACCGATCGAGCTACGCACGCACATCGGGTCACTCCGCAAAGCTACGGTGATAGGTCATGCGGCAGCGGGACGGCCGCACGCCGGACAGCGCTGCCAGCCTTCATCAAGCCGTTCGCCGCAGGCGCATGCGCGGCGCACACGCACGCCGCACGCCGGGCACCACGACCAGCCGTGGCGCAGGGCGGTGGCGCACCGTCCGCAGACGGGCGCCTCGTCGGCCAGCAGCGCCAGCAGCGCGGCCACCTCCTCCATGGAGGTGGCGCCGCTCCGCACCTGCCGCCAGGCATCGTGGCTGAGCGGCACGGTACCGGCCGCGCGCCCCGCCTCCCGCAGCGCGTCCGCGGGCGCCTTCCGCAGGATAAGCTCCCGCAATCGGGCGTCCACCGCCAGTACCTCGAAGATACCGGTGCGGCCGCGGAAGCCGCTGCCCCCGCACCGGGGGCAGCCGCGCGGGTCGAAGAGGCGCTCGCCCCGGAAGGGCAGCCCCAGGCGCTCCAGCTCCCGCCGGCTGGCGCTCCGCTCCACGCGGCAGTTCGGGCACAGGCGGCGCACCAACCGCTGCGCCACCACGCCCACCAGCCCGCCGGCCACCAGGTAGGGCGGCGCGCGCATCTCGATGAGGCGGGCCGCCGCGGTGGCGGCGTCATTGGTGTGCAGCGTGGCCAGCACCAGGTGACCGGTGAGCGCGGCCGTGAGCGCGATCTCCACCGTCTCCCGGTCCCGCAGCTCACCCACCATGATCACGTCCGGGTCCTGGCGCAGCACCGCGCGCAGCGCGGCGCCAAAGCCCAACCCGGCGCGCCGGTGCACCTGCACCTGGGTGAGCCCGGGCAGCCGGTACTCCACCGGATCCTCCAGCGTGACCACGTTCAGGCGCTCGCGGTCCAGCTGAGACAGGCAGGCGTACAGGGTGGTGGTCTTGCCGCTCCCCGTGGGGCCGGTCACCAGCAGCACGCCGTGGCTGCGCCCGAGCAGGGCGCGCAGCCGCGCCAGCGGCGCGGGGGCCAGCCCCAGGCGTTCCACGGGCAGCCCCGCCTGCTCGGGGTCCAGGATACGCAGCACCACCTTCTCCCCGCCCTGCGCCGGCAGGGTGGAGACGCGCAACGCCAGCTCCCGCCCCGCCGCCCGCACCGTGGCGCGGCCGTCCTGGGGACGGCGCTTGATGGCAATGTCCAGGCCGCCCATGACCTTGAGCCGGCTTGTTACGGGCGCCGCGGCGTGGGCGGGCAGCCGTACCAGCTCCTGCAGCACGCCGTCCACGCGCAGGCGCACGCGCAGGCCGCCGCCCACCGGCTCCACGTGGACGTCGCTGGCGCGGCGCTCCACGGCGCGGCGCAGCAGCAGCTCCACCAGCGCCACGATGGGGGCCGCCTCGGCGGCCCGGCGCAGCGCGGCCGTGTCCTCCGCGGCGGGGGCCGGCTCACGCGCCGCGCGCGCCCCGCGGCGGGGCGGGGCGGGCGGCGTGATGCGATCCAGGATGGCGTCCACCGCACCGCTGTGGAAGGCGGTGGCCAGCGCCGCCTCCACGGCCGCCCCGCTGGCCACGTGCACGCGCACACGCCGGCCGGTCTGGAACTGCAGGTCGTCCACGGCCGCGGCGTCCAGCGGATCGGCCATGGCCACGGTGAGACTCCGCTCGCCGGTGTGCAGCGGTACCACGCGCCGCCGGGTGGCCAGCGCGGCGTCCACCAGCCGGAGCGCGGCGGCCTCGGGCGCGAGCGGCGGCGCGGCGTAGGGCAGCCGGAGCTGGTCGGCCAGGGCGCGCGCCACCTGCTCGGGATCCACGCCGCTGCGCACCAGCAGCACGCCGAGGCGCTCGCGACAGCTGCGTTGCTCGGCCAGCGCCGCGTCCAGCTGGACCCGCTTCACCACCCCCGCCGCCAGCAGCAGGTCACCGAGCAGGCGGCGTCTGGAGGCATCGGGGCGGCCCGGCGCGGGCGGCGGCGGGGCGTCCGGGCGCCCCGGCCGCGGCGCCGGCGGAGCGTGCGCGCCGCGAGCGGGCTGTGCGCTGCGTTTCATGCCCGAAGATGGCCGCGCGCCATGGGCACCGGAATGGCGGACGGGGCCGCGCTGGCCGGCGCGCCCGGCGCTCACTCGCGCACGCCCGCCGCGCGCTCCTCCTCGGCGTGGATGTCCTTCTCCTCCTCCTCGATGTCCGGCTTGCGCGTGGAGAAGAAGCGCACCGCCGTCATCCCGGCCGCCACGAAGGCCAGCCAGGCCAGCCCGCCCAGGAAGCCGGCCAGGACGTCGCTGGGATAGTGCACGCCCAGGTACATGCGGCTGACGCCGATGCCCAGGATGATGAGGCAGGCCAGCGTCCACGTCACGGCGCGCAGCGTGCGGGTAGGCTCCAGCCGCGCCACCAGGTAGGCCACCGCCCCGTAGGCCACGAAGGAGGACATGGCGTGCCCGGAGGGAAAGGACAGGGAGCTCACGCTGTCCACCGCCTCCACCACGGAGGGGCGCGGCCGGCCGAAGCTCTCCTTCAGCACGGTATTCAGCACCTTGCCGCCGACCACCGCGAAGAGCAGGAGCGCCACCGACCACTTATGCTTCGTGAGCCACAGGAAGACGGACGCCACCAGCAGAAGCATGACGAGCACCGCGCCGTTGCCGAGCGTGGTGATCTCCAGCATGACTTCGTCCATGGCCGGGCTGCGATGCTGCGCGATCCAGCGCAGCACGCGCTCGTCGAAGCCCTGCGTGAGCCCCTTCTCCACCACGGCGGCAAAGGCGCCGAAGACGGCGGCGGCGGCCAGCCCCACCGCCAGGCCCAGCGTCAGGAACGCCAGCACCGCGCCGTAGAAGCCGCGCACGTGGCGGCCGATCCAGCGCAGCATAGAATACAGCGCGTGGGTGACCACGCTGAAGCCGCCACGCGGCAGCTCGCGCCGCTCGGGGGAGGGACCTTGATCGACCATGACTGCGGCGGGGGGCGAGCAGGAAGCATGCCTGCCCCATGATCGAAACCCGCGGACTCACCAAGCGGTTCGGCCCGCCGGGACGGCGTTCCGCGGCCGAGCGGCTGGCGCTGCGGGACGTGGATCTGCGCATGCCGGCCGGCGCGTGCTGGGCGGTGGTGGGGCCGAACGGCGCGGGCAAGTCCACGCTGCTCGGTATCCTGCTGGGCTTCCTGCGTCCCACCCGGGGTGAAGCGACGGTGGACGGCCTCCCGCCCGCGGAGTACGCTCGTCTGCGCGGCGCGGCCGTCCTGCCGGAGCGCGTGGCGCTGCCCGACGGCTGGACGCCGGTGGCTACGCTGCGCGCCACGGCCGCCCTGGACGGCGCCTCCGCGGAGGCGCCCCACGAAGCGCTCGCCGCCTGGGGGCTCGCGGCCGAGGCACACACGCCCTGGCGCGCCCTCTCCACGGGGACGCGGCAGCGGCTGCTGCTGGCGCAGGCGCTCCTGCCCGCCCGTGACCTGGTGGTGCTGGACGAGCCCACCGCGGGCCTGGATCCCACCTGGCGCCTGCGCCTCCGCGAACGGCTGCTCGAGCTGCGCGCCGCCGGCCGCACCGTGCTGCTGGCCAGCCACGACCTGGGGGAGGTGGAGCGGGTGGCCGACCAGGTGCTGGTGCTGGAGGGCGGCCGCGTGCGGGAGGTGCTGCCCGCGCGGGAGGCCGACGCGGGCGTCTGGCTCCTGCGCCTGGCCGCGGAGCCAGGGAGTGAGGGCCTGGACGCGCGCGTGCGGGCGGCCTTCCCCGGGGCGGAGGTCGTGTCCGAGCTGCACTATCGTGTGAGCGCCAGCGGCCCGGCGGACCTCAGCGCGCGCCTGGCCGCCCTGCTGGCGGCCGGGGCGGTGGTGGGCGCGGTCCAGCCGGCGGAGGGGCGCCTCGAGGAGCGGGTGCGGCGCGCGCTGGAGGAGGAACGCTCCGTGGACGGGGAACGCCCTCTGGACGGGGAGGCGTGATGCGCCGGCTGCTGCCCCTGGTGCTGCTCGACCAGCGCGCCCTGCGGACGCGCTACGCGCTCCTGGGAGCGTTTACCCTGCTGATCCTGATCTCGGGGCTGGCCGCGCGCCTGCTGGGC
>Ga0214473_10001165_pt1 | contig 35556 bp, 35 predicted proteins | sample RVTome_7_FD_203509 | JGI IMG/M metagenome (GOLD analysis project Ga0214473, IMG submission 203509) | Soil microbial communities from uranium-contaminated site in the Upper Colorado River Basin, Wyoming, United States - RVT98D197 | ecosystem: Environmental > Terrestrial > Soil > Contaminated >... | reverse complement strand
CGGGCACGGCGGAATTCTCCCCACACCCCCCTTCCGCCGCGCCCTCGCTTGGACGGCCAATTTTTTCGGCGGATAATTTCTATCCCGATGTAGTCGGTACAGAATAAAAAACATCTCCGTCAAATTGAGTTTCAAAATTTGCCGGTTGAGTAGTTTTCGGTACCTCATATTCTGGCACAATCTGTTTTGGTGCTTCTTTTCTCATTGCTGGCGCATTCGGTTCGGTTTGTATAAACCTCGCTTCGTTAAAGGGCAAAATTGAGATATTAACCTTAATTGTAGGTTTGTTATCTTTCATATTTTAGATTATAACAATTATTTCTCAATCCATCTACCACCGAACGTTCTACCCTCAAAACCAACCACCGGAGATTGTCTCACAATTTCCTGTTGTACGAGAGCAGGTAGGGTTTGCATAACTTGTTGCATTATTTGATTGATTGCCTGCTGTAGTTGTTGTGGTATCTGTTGCTGATTCATATTTTGTGGCAATCCAAGATTTAGATTTACATTGATTTGCGGGTTGTTTGGTATATTTCTCTTTTTGCGAAAAATTGCTTGTGTTTCAAATCTATGCAATTTCTCTGAACTTTCGATGATTGCTAATGGGAGGTCTTGATACGACTTTTCTTCAACACCTTTCAATTCAGTTTCAGGATCTATGGTATTTCGCAAATCAAGCTCTTTCTCATATTCTTCAAATAATTGCCATATCAATTTTTCAATCTCTTGAGTTGGTTCCTCGACAGGCAATCCGACTTCTTTTGCTTCCTTTCTACCGATTGCGTGTCCGTGAGAATACATCTTTTCAGTCAAGGCCTCGATGATAGACGATAATTTTTCTTCATCGGTCTTTTCTTTATGAGAAGCTAAAAGTTTTCTAGCCACAAGCCTAATGTGTGAATGCTGACGATTAACGCTACCGAGCACAAGGGGAGTTAAATTTCCAGAAAGCATTCCAACCAATTGTGCGAGTGCGGCTTGGTCATTTATATTTGCTCGTTCTTTGATGAAGGAAATATATGACGAAACATCCTCAACGCTTATTTCTGGCGGCGGTACAGTAGAATCGCCTATACTACCGCGAACCATGGTTGGGTCTATAGGCCCTAGTTCTGCTTTCCTGCCCATAACGATTTTGTCTGCGCCCAAAGAAATCATTGTTGCCGCACTGTGTGCTTTATATGGCACGAGTACATTAAACTCGTCAAAAACTTGGCGGAACATTGTTATCAACCGCCACGGGATACTTACATCGCCGCCACGGCTATAAAGAAACAAATCCAACTTCTTTCGCTTTGGCTCAAGTTTTTCAAGTGCAAGCAAGTGATCATACATTGGTCGTACTACATCCTCGGCAATTCTTGCGCCGAAGGGCTGGCGATCACCGGTGAAATAAACGAGCAACCGCGATTCTCTTTTCGCTTCAATTTGTTTGATTAACTCTTTTTGTTGTCTTGTTTCTGGCATAGATGAAATCTATTTAATCCTTTTTCTTTTCCCAAAACTTCCTTATTTTCTTGAAGTGGTCAATCCGCTCACCGATTTTTCCGATCTCCTTCGGATAAAACTCAAGCATTGTATCGCATAACTCCAACATCCACTTTTTCCTGCTGTTCTTCGGGACTATCTTCACTATATTCGCATTTGCAATTTGAATTTGACCCCACCCAAGTGCACCAATAGTTAGACACTCCCAATCGAAAAATTCAATAGGCGCAAACGTAACTTTTTCAATTTCTGCTCTCGTGCCCGTGGTTCTGTAATTAACTTTTAAAACTGAAAAATAATTCGTGTCTTCTTCGTAAAATCGTGATATTCGCTCAACAGAAGTGAGATTGGGCATATTGAATTTGGTGTCTAATCGGTGTGTTTTTACATCTACAACATAATAAAACCCATCTTTATCGGTAAAAGCCAAGTCTGCCATTGCGCGCCGCGCGAAGGTTGAGGAGTATTCACCTGCGAGATCGCCAAGTATCGTTTTAAAATTTTCGACAATAATATTTTCAATAGCGTCGCCAACGGCACGAGGGCTATTGATTGTTCTCGCAGATAGGAAATCTTTCTGTTCGTTAAGAAGGGACTGAATTTTCCCCTCAATAACTTCTCTATTGGAATTGCCGTAAAAAATTGAACTCTTTTTCATATAAGTTTGTTGCTAAATAAATTTTCCGATAACTCAACTTTGTGTTTCTTTCCATTTCCATTCATCTGTTCATTCAGCGTATTCCTTTCCCAAAAAACCCCATCAGAATAACCCTGCACTGTTTTTTCCTGTCGCGCATTTTCTAAACGCTTTTCTGCCAAACAACAATATAGTTCGTCAATATCTATTCCAACATATCTACGCCCTAATTTTTGCGCGACAACGGAGGTTGTCCCCGAGCCCAAAAATGGATCAAAAACAACACCGTTTGGCTTTGAGCTTGCCAAAATAACTTTGGCAACAAGTTTTTCCGGCTTTTGGGTCGGGTGGTCAGTATTTTCTGGCATAGACCAAAACGGAATTGTAATATCAGTCCAAACATTTGATGGGTGGGTAATTCTATATTTCCCATCACCATTGTCTTCCCAATCTTTCGGTTTCCCATTCTCGTCTTTGTAGGGGGCAATAACTTTGCGCTTCATTTTTACGGCTTCAACATCAAAGTGGTAATCGTTTGATAACGTACAAAACCAAATATCTTCGGAGCAATTTTTCCAATTTGATTTTGCGCCACGTCCCTTTTCTCGCTCAAAAGTAATACGATTTTGAATCTGAAAATACTTTTTCGCAACATTAAAGATTGCTCCGGATGATTTCCAATCGCCACAAATATAGACCGAGGCGTTAGGTTTCAAAAGACGAATGATTTTTTGAACCCAAGAATCCAACCACTCCTCATATTTTTCGGACTCCATAGCTTTGAATGAAGTGAGGTTGAATTTCTTGTCCAGATTATATGGAGGGTCTACGAAAATAAGATCAACAAAATTATTCGGCAAATGCTCTAATGCCTCAAAAATATCCTGATGTATCGTCTTGTTTTCGATTTCGTCAAAAGACACTGGTTTGTCCAGTTTAACTAAACGCTTTTTGAGCCGCGAAATATCCTCACCACTCAAATTTATGGTACGATTTCGCGGAGCTCTTTGTTTGTTTATTGCTTTTTCCATAATTACTTAAACAATTCTGCCGTCGGTACGCCGAGGGCTTTGGAAATTTTCTCTAGCGTTTCAACTGTCGGGTTCGGGCTTTCCCCGGTCTCTATTTTAACAACAGTATTCAACGCAATATCGGCGTCTTTTGAGAGCCGATCTTGGGAAATACCTTTTTTCTGACGTAATTTACGGATATTTTCGCTAACTGTATTTGCCATAATGCCTTGTTGTTGATAAACTATTATAGTACACTACTTATATTGAGATTATCTCAACTAGCTTACTACAATGATAGCGAAAATTCCGCAAACAAGCAATATCAAAGGGAGTTCCTTAACCTTTTCCGCGCAGGGAGGGAGGGGCAAGGAAAAGATTTTAACATTATCCGCCGAAAAAATTGGCCGTCCAAGCGAGGGCGCGGCGGAAGGGGGGTGTGGGGAGAATTCCGCCGTGCCCGAGCCGAAGCGTAGCCCCGCCGCCCTGCTCATTCAGAGCAGAACACCAAAGAAAAGTTTTGTTTTCCTTTTAGAAGAAAAAATCGGGCGCGCGCAAAATCAGAAATGCGAACAAAACTTTTCTTTGGTGTCGCGAGCGTTAGCGAGCGGCGGCGGGGCGGAGCAAGTTAGTTTCGCTCAAAATAGGTTCGGACTTTGTCATATAATTGCACCCAGAGAAATTTTGGTTTAATGGCGATAAGAAAAAACCGCTCATTGGAGATGGCAACGTTTTGCAAACAATGAGCGGTCTGGTTATGGGACAAGCTGCCACTGGAACTCGCTTCCGGCCCGGAAGGGTACGACGTCTCCAAGTTGTTTCGGTACAATCCAGGGCTCCCGGGCGAGGGTTATTGTTCCTTCATTGATAGGGAGGCCGTAGAAGTTCGCGCCGAATCGCGATGTGAAGCCTTCGAGTTGATCAAGACAACCCTCGCGTTCGAAGATTTCCGCAAGCACTGCTGGGAGTACCGGCGCTGAAAATATGCCGCAGGCTCCTTTGGCGCACTCTTTCTTTTCTCGCAGATGGGGCGCAGTGTCCGATCCGAGAAAGAACTTTGGGTTGCCGCTCACCGCCGCTTTAACAAGCGCATCACGGTCGATGAAGCCTTTAGGTATTGGCATGCAGGCGTGGTGCGGCTGCAGGCCATAACCAATGACATCGTTGAGCGTCAGGCAGAGATGGTGCGCGGTGATGGTTGCCGCAACGTTCTCTCCGGCGCTCTCCACCGCGAGAATCCCGGCTTTTGTGGAAACGTGCTCGAGAACTATCTTTAGACCGGGGAACGATGCGGCAAGTCTTAAAAGTATTGGCAGAAAGACCTCCTCTCGTTCGGTAACGAGTGTTCGTTTCTGATCCAACTCGCCGTGAATGAGGAGCAGCATGCCGACATCCTGCATGGCTCGAAAAGTTTCCGAGATCTCTTCATTGAAGAAGTTGCGGAGTCCCTCGTTGGAATTTGTGGTAACGCCGAGAGGATACACTTTTCCTGCCACTGCTCCCGCTCTCTGCGCGGCCGTGACCATGGCTGGTGTTGTGTTATCTCTGATCTCGATAGTCATAAGCGGCTCGAAGGAAGGCCGACTCGGCATTTCGTCGAATACCCGCCCGATCTCACCGCGGTACCACACGACATCACTTCCGGTAAGGATGGCGCGCGGCCGAGTGTTCGGCATGGCGACGCCGCGGCCGGCGTATTGCGCCGTGAACGGTAGCACTTCAGACAAGAGAGGATTAAGCCGAAAGTGGCAATGCATGTCGTCAAAACGCCGGAGCACGAGTTTGTCGATCATTTTGTTACCTCCACGAGTATTTAGTTGTTCAGGTACTGCTCTGGAAAGAACATAAACATATAATTATAAACTTTGCAAGAATAAAAAGAGCCAGTCGGAGGACTGGCGGAAAGAGCAGTTAGTTACTGGGGGACTCATTTGCGTTTGAAATGTGTGTAGCAGTAGAAAACCCCGGACAGGAGCGCGATGGCTAAGAGAACGAGGGTGGTGGGTTCGGGAGTGTTTGTCGTTTGCTGGTAGTGATCATCGCCAGATGGTTCGTGGTCGGTGTTGGTGCAGGCACAGCCAGTGAAGATGACTAATATGAGAACACCGATGATTAAGAGGGGCATTACGCAACAGTGTGTGCTCGTATTTTTTGCGAGCATGGCTAACCTCCTTTAGCTAAGGGACTCGATTATTCTATTGGACAGTGTGCAAACGGTGAGAGCTATACTTCGCCGGCCACATCTTTTAATCTTGTTTTGAAGTCTTCGACGCCGGCGATGGGAATGGGGTCGATGTCATACTCGAGAGCTAAGTAGTAGGAAGTCCACAGGCCGAAGATAACGGCGTAGAATATTTTTTCCATTAAGGTACTGCCCTGAACATCAAAGGTGCTGACACCAACTCCCCATTTTTCGTAAAGCTCGGCGGTAACACTCATGCGAGCTTTAATTCTGGGGTGGTCATCTTGGTCGCGAATAATGAGTGCGTGGAATTCTCCCTGGGGGTGGCTGAAGCTGGCTAGCTCGTTATGGTTGAGCTCGGGGAAAGTGTTCCAGAAGGCGGGCGTCTTGGCGTTTTCATTAGTCTGGATTTTAAAATTCTTGGTGGCGAAGCCGAGAGCGTCAGAAGAGTAATAGATGGGGGTTTTACCTAGCAATTTTTTGGCGAGCTGCTTGGCGGGCTTCTCAAGGCTGGGTATTGTTTTTTTGAGAACGCTGGCAGTGCGCGTGAGGTCGTCGCTGGCATCGGCAGCAAGGTTGCTGTTTGCTAGCGACGTGGCAATGCCGGTGAAGGCAGCAAAGAGAGTATGGCGAGGTTGCATGTCTGGAAAGTCGATGAGGATAAACGGTACACCGTCGTGCTTGGCCCATTGCTGCAATGTGCCGCCGGAGGCGCTGGCTAGTAGGGGAAGGTTGGCGTTTTTAGCTACCTGATAAGCAGTGAGGGGTTCTTCGGTATTGCCGGAATATGAACTGATAATAATTAACGGCTTGGTAAGGCCCATGTGAGCCAGGTAGTCGGTGGGCAAGTCGTAGTCGCGGTGAACATAGAGAGGCAGGGAGGGTAAACTTAAGGCATTGAGCAAGTCGCCGGGATGGCCGGACCCGCCCATGCCGCACATGATAATACTATCAAAGTCACCGGTAACTTTGGTGTTTTTGTTGACTTCGAGCGAGCGAGTGATTTGTTCCGGCTGATTGAGAATGACGTCGCGCATGTCCATAAAGGTAACTTATCACCTGGTTAGTTGTCTTTCCAGACTCTTTTTACGTTGACGTGCCACTGCTCAATGTTATTGAAGCGGCCGGCGGGCAGGGCGGCCTGCTTGGCATCAACGCCGCGGATATCATCAGTCGTGGCGAAGAGATAGTAGGGCTGGTAGAGAATAATAGCTGGGGCTAGCTCGAGTATCTTGTTTTGAAACTCCTGGTATTTTTCCTGCCGCACACTGCTGTCGGTTGTTTTGCGGGCTTCTTCTAATAGCTTGTCAACTTCCTGATTTTTGAACAAGGCTAGGTTAAGACCGGGGTTTCTGGTTTGGGTGGAGTGCCAGAAGGTGTAGGGGTCGGGCTGGGCAGGAAGTATTTCACCGAAGAGCAGGGCCTCGTACTGGCGGGGTTGGACGACTGTTTGTTGGATAGTACCGGCACCTAGGTGTTCCAGTTCAACCTCGACGCCAATCTTGCGCCATTGCTGCTGCAGGATTTCAGCGGTTCTAATGTACTCTGGCCAGTCAGTAGTTGTGATTTTGATATGTAGTCTTTGGCCGTCTTTGTGTCTGATACCGTCATCTCCGACCACCCAGCCGCTTTCATTAAGATTTTGCTCGGCGGCTTCCAAGTCAACGGCTGGTGCGGGAAAATCGCCATCGTACGAGAGGGTACCGGGTGGAATGGGTAGGTGAAGGATCTCGCCTTGGGAGTGCAGGGCCTCGGTGACAATCTGGGAGCGATCGGTGGCTAGCGCTAGGGCTGATCGGACTCCCGCTTCAGATAGCGCTTGGTTGTGCTGCTGGTTGAAGAAAATGGCGAAATACTGGGGTAAGAGCAGGCGGTGGATGGTGACGTTGCGACTGCGTATCTCATCGAGTAGTTGGAGAGACAAAAAGCCGACACCGTCTGCCTTACCAGTGAGGAGGGCTTGGGCGGATTCTTCGAGAGAGCTGTAAAAAGTGAAGGTGACCTGGTCGAGATAGGGCTTTGGGCCGTAGTATTCTTCGTTGCGGACGAGTTTAAGGCTGGTTATATTACCTGTTTTACGGCGAGTAGCTATTTCGGAAAACTTGAAGGGACCAGTGCCTATTGGTTTGAGGGCCTGCTCGGCGAGGGGGGCGTTTTGTGGTTCTATGGCTGACCAGACGTGCTCGGGAGCAATGCCGACGGTGAGACTAGATAGGAAAGGCGCATAGGGTTGGGGTAGGCGGAAGCGAATAGTGTGGTCGTCGACCTTTTCGATATCAACTCCTTGGAAGGTGGTAGCCAAAGGGGAGCCGTAACCTGGTGTTTGGATGCTGCGGATGGTGAAGACAACGTCGTCGGCGGTGAAGGCCTCGCCGTCGTGCCAGGTGACATCATCGCGCAAGCGAATGGTGTAGCTCATTTGATCTTCGGCTGTCTCAATGTTGGTGGCCAGGTCATTAACAAGTTCAAGGTTGTTGTTGAAGCGGAAGAGGCCGGAGTAGACTAAGCGGGCGATGTCCATATCAAGTTCGTTGGCACTAGCTAATATAGGGTTGATATTGCGAGGCTGGCCAATAGTGGCTTCGTGGTAGCTGCCACCAGCTTGGGGGATGAGTTGGGTGTGGCTGCTGACGTAATTGACGGCGCTAAGGACACCCGAGGTGATTAGGAGGATTACCAGAATACCCAGGGCCAGTCGTTCTAGGGTAGTTAAGGTGTTGTAGAACGTCGTGACCCAGTTGAGTAGGCGGGGGGGCAGGTGGAAGTTTTTTAGTGATCTTTTTTCCATAATGAGGTGAGGCCGTAATCGTAATATATTAGATTCTGATCACATCCGGCTGTCCCGCGCTCGGCGGTGGGGTCTGTTTCGAGAACGGAGTAGAGTTCAAATGTGGCCGGGTTGCGTTTCCAGTAGAAGTAATCGGGAGATTGATCTCCTTTTGGGTCGGCTGGAAAGGGTTTGTCTGGGTTGGCGTACTTTTCGTTTTGGGCGCGGAGTGCCGCTTCGACTGGGGCGCGCACATCTTGGTTGCCGGGGGAGGAGAGAATGCCGCACCAACTTAGTTGATCGTAAGGCGGATAGGTGCCGTGTAGGTTACGGGCGAAATAGAGCGCCTGTTCAAGATCTTCTAAGTGGTGTTTGCGGATAGTATCGCGAGCCTGGGTGTCGGCGCGGCCTAAAAGAAACCAGCCTCCGAGTAACAAAATCGCGAGGGCGATCGTGAGTGGAAGCTGGTTAGCCATTAGACGAAGAGGTGGGCCAGGGCGGTGAGTATAAATAGAATGGCCAAGACTACGGTTAGTCGGAAGATAGTCTTTTCGCTGCCGCGGCGAATATGGAAGCCTTCGGCTCCACCACCAAAAGCGCCGGACATGCCGGCGGAGCGGCTCTGCACCAGGACGGCGGCGGTTAAGCCAGTACCGATAACGATAAGGACGATGTTGAGCCAGATCATAGATCTTCAGACCTCCAACGATAAGTCACTTTACTAACCTGGTCAAGACTTGACATATGGGCGTATTTATTCATAGCGCAGGGCTTCAATGGGATCCTTTTTGGCTGCTTGGTGGGCGGGGTAGAGTCCGAAGATGAGCCCGACGGCGGTGGCCATGCCGACGCCGAGTAAGATGGCGCCAAGGGGCAGGCGCAAGGGCCAGTTCAGATTATACTGGTTTCTCAATATGATGGTGATGATAAAGGAAAGAGCGATGGCTAGGGTAGTACCGATGGCGCCGCCACTTAAAGTAAGAATTATAGATTCGAGCAAAAACTGCCTCATGATATTTTTATTGGTGGCGCCGACGGCCTTGCGCAGACCGATTTCGTGGGTTCTCTCGGTTACAGAGACGAGCATAATGTTCATAATGCCAACACCGCCGACCATAAGAGATATGGAGGCAATGGCGACCAGGAAGACGGTCAGAATAGTTGAAATGGTGCTGATACTGTCGATCATGTCTTCCTGGGTGACGACGAAGAAGTCATCTTTGGTGGAGTCAGTTATGTTGTGTAAGTCTCTTAAGGTGGAACGAATGTCGCTGGCCACCAGTTCGGGGTCGGCATCGGTTTTAGTGCGGATGATTACTTCGTGGTAGTGATTAATACCCATGAGGTCTTTTTGAGCAGTGGTATATGGCAGGATGACGATTTCGTCGACATTGAATGAGGACACCTGTCCGCTTTTGGGAAGGATGCCGGTGACCCTGATGTTGTGGCCGCGGATCTTAACCAGTTTGCCTACGGCGCTGCCGTCGCCGAACAGCTCTTGCTTTACTTGGTGACCCAGCACAACCACTTTAGCTCGCTGTCGGGTGTCCTCGTCGGTAAAGTAGGCGCCTTCCTCGGGGTAGATGTTAAAGAAGTCGGTCAGACCGGTGCTGGTCCAGCCGAAAATGACGGGCCGGTAAACGTTGTCCTGATAAGAGATGCTGCCGGAGACGATGACGGCGGGTTCAACCGAAACGATGTCGGGCACGTTTTCCGGCCGCTGCAGGGCTTTGACTTCTCGGTCGGTAATGGATTCTCCAAATAGGGTGTTGGCGAGATCAGCGGGTCCCTCTGGTTGGCGTCCCGGCCGCACGATAACCATATTACTGCCAAAGCTTTCTACTTCATTAAGAATAAGTAGTTTGGCGCCCTGGCCCATGGCTATAACCAGTACGACGGCTACTATGCCGATAACGACACCGAGGATAGTCAATAGCGATCGTCCTAGATTGGTCTTAAGAGAACGGAAAGATTCTTTAATTGGCAATAAAGCTGACATTATTTTGAATAGTGTTTGTGTTTTGAGGAAATTGCTTGGTCGGAAGATATTTGTCCGTCGAGGATTGTTATAACGCGACTGGCATACTGGGCGGTGGGAGTTTCGTGGGTGATGATTATGATGGTGTGTCCTTGTTTGTGGAGAGAATCGATTGTTTCAAGGACGACGCTCCCTGTTTGGGAGTCGAGGTTGCCGGTGGGTTCGTCGGCTAGAATGACTTTGGGACGATTGACGAGAGCGCGGGCGATGGCCACGCGTTGCTTTTCACCGCCGGACAGCTGGGATGGTTTGTGCGCGAGCCGGTAGGTCATGCCTACTTCTTGGATAGCGGACAGAGCCCGTTCTTTATGTTTTTTGGCAGGGAGCTGGGAGTAATATAAGGGCAACATGACGTTTTCTAGGACAGTAGCACGAGGGAGGAGATGAAAGGATTGAAAAATAAAGCCAATTAGTTGGTTGCGAAGATGAGCCAACTTAGCGTCAGATAAGTGTTCGGTTTCTTGGCCGGCAAAGAGATATTGGCCACTGGTTGGATGGTCTAGGAGACCGATCATGTGCAACAAGGTTGACTTGCCTGATCCGGAGGGGCCGATGATTGAGATAAACTCGCCGTCGTTAACGGTGAGGTTGATGTTTTTTAGGGCTACCGTCTTTGTCTCTTCGGCGCCCCCGTATATTTTGGTAAGCCCAAGAGTTTGTATCAGGGGAATTTTATTCTTCATCGATACTGTCGATGATGACGCTTTCGTTGGCGGCCAGGCCGCTGGTTATTTCAATGGCGCCGTCGGAACCGAGTAAACCAGTGGTGACTTCGCGTTCCGCTATGTGGGAGTCACTGCCTAGCACGCGCACCAGCTGTCTGCCGTCGCGCTCGATGACGGCGCGGCGGGGGACAGCGATGACGTTGTCTCGGCGGTCGGCGTGGACGGTGACGTTGACGGTTAAGCCAGGTCGTAAGTGTTCGGCAGTGGCGCTGAACAGGAGTGTGGTTTCGTAGGTAGGGACCCCCTCGATGGTAACGGCGGCGGGGGCTACCCTGGCGACGGTGGCGGACAAGCTATCGGCGGTGGGGAAGGCGTCCAGAGTGACGGTAGCGGGCAGGCCAACTTTAAGTTTAACGGCGTCTGTTTCCGGAACGGCGGCTGTTATTTCCAGGTTACCAGTGGTTTGTAGTTCCAGAATAGTTTCGTTGGCTGTTACTACTTCTCCAACTTTTTGGTGGACGGCGGTTATGATTCCGCTGATGGGAGCAACGAGGTTGTTTTTGTTTAGCTTAACTTGGGCCAGTTGGCGGCTAGCTTGTAAGGAGGATAAACCAGCCACGTTGCCGGCGGCTTGTTTGGTAGCTAGGTATTGAGCGTAGGCGATAGCGGCGTTGTCTTTGGCTAATTCGTTGCTGGCGTTGATTGATTTAATGGTTTCGGCCAGGGTTTGCTGGGCGGCGTGATAGGTGGACTCGGCCAGTTTTAGCGTGGCGACATTAGTTTGGGTGGTGGCAGAATCGTCGCCGCTTTCGAGAGCGGTTCGTTCGTGTACTTTTCTATCTTGATCTAGTTCGGCTTTGGCGTCGCGGACGGCCTGTCTTTTTTTCTCGGCTGTTTGGGCGTTCGTGGCTTTGGTGTTGACGTAGTCGGTGGCGGACTTTTGCCAGGCCAGGTATTTTTCATACTCGGCGCTGGACTGGTTGGCGCGGGCTAAGGAGAACTCCAGTTCAGCTAGGGTGGAGTCCAGTCGGGCGATAACCTGCCCCGCGCTGACCGTGGCTCCTACCGCAACCGGAACCGCTTGTATTTTTCCGGCGACTTCAAAACCAAGCTGAATATGCTCGCTGGACTCAAGTTGTCCGGCAAAAGTGACGTCCTGGTTGACGGAGCGAAGGACGGTCGTGACAGTACGGGGTTTTTTGTTATTGTTGCCTACTACGACCCGCCAGGCAATGATGCTGGATAGGGCGGCTACTATAACGACCGCGCTGATGATAATTTTGGTAACTCGGCTCATAGTTTTAAGGTAGCATGTGTTTTACAGATAGTCCCGAAGAATTTTGGTTTTTGCGGATCCGATTATTTTAATTAACTCTTTATCAGTGGCTTGCTTTGTAGCTTTAAGGGAGCCAAAGTGGTTTAATAGTTTCTTCTTGGTTTTAGGGCCGAGGCCGGGAATGGCGTCCAGAATTGACTTTTTTTGCTGTTGGCTGCGGAGTAATTTGTGGTAGTTGATAGTGAAGCGGTGAGCTTCGTCGCGCAGGCGCTGTACAAGGAAAAGGGCGGGGGAGTCGTAGGGGAGACGGATAGGTTTTTTGGATGCGGGAATAAAGATTTCTTCTTCTCGTTTGGCCAGGGCAGCAACGGGTATTTTGAGCGCAAGTTTCCCCAGAGCTTTTTGGGCGGCGGAGAGCTGTCCGGGCCCGCCGTCGATTAAAATTAGGTGGGGGAGCGGCCAGTTTTTGTGCTGGTCGGAGAAGCGTCGAACTAGAATTTGCTGAAGAGCGGCGCAGTCGTCTGGTTTGTTGTTTGTGGCGAGCAGCCGGAATTTGCGGTACTGGGATTTTTGTGGTTGCCCGTTCACGAAAACGGCCATGGCGCCGGTGGTATGCTGGCCGTGGATGGTGGAGACGTCATAGGCCTCTATTCTGCGCAGTGGATTGTTGGTTTGTCTTAGGGCGGGGGCGAGTTCTTGCATAGCCCGCTTAGTATTACTGACACTGGCAAATTTAGTGGTTTCTTGATGAAGTAGTTGTTTAGCGCTTAACTCTCCCATTTTGATAAGTTGTCTTTTTTTACCGCGCTGGGGGACGAAGATATGGGGAGCTTGATCAGGTAGAGAGAAGGGAATGAATATTTTCTTTGGCATGTCCTGGGCGACGTTGTAGTACTGGATGATAAACTGCTGCAGAATGTCTGCCGGCGAAGTGTTCCGGTGGTGTTTAAGAAGAAAGGTGTTTTTGTCTGATAGTTTGCCTTGGCGGACCGAGAAAACGTTGGCGGCGCTTTGGTTTTGGCGGCGGGAGAGGCTGATACAATCGAAAGACTCATGGCGGGTGAAGAAGACTTTTTGGGAATTCTCGAGGTGCTCGATAGCGTTAAGCTGGTCGCGAAAAACCGCGGCGCGCTCAAATTGCTGGTTTTGGGAGACGGCAAGCATGCCGGCCTTGAGAGTGTCTATAATTTCTTGGCGATCGCCCTTGAGGAAGTGGATAATGGAGGCGATGTTTTGGTTGTATTGCTGTGACGGGTCCTGTCGCGGCGGCTCCTTTCCAGCCGCGCCACCCGTCATTTGGTTCTGTGAGAATAGCGGGTGCGGGAATATTTTATCACGCGGGCTTTCCTTTTCGCCGCGATAAGGGAACAGGCGGCGCAGGAGGCGGAGGGTGGCACGGACGGACTGGGCAGAAGAGTAAGGGCCGAAGTAACGGGCGCTGTCTTGCTTTAGTCGGCGGACGGGGAAGACGCGAGGTATTTTTTCGTTGGTGGTGATTTTGATGAACAGATAATATTTATCGTCCCGCAGGACGGCATTGTAGGGGGGCTGATGCTGGCGAATGAAATTGGCTTCTATAATAAGAGCCTCGGTTTCGGTGTCGGTGATGATGGTTTCGACGTGGGCGACTTTAGACAGCATTTTCTGTTTGGCAGGGTCCAGCGTAGCTTTGGCTCTAAAATATGACTTGACGCGGGGGCGCAGGGACTTGGCTTTGCCGACGTATAGCACGTTGTTCTTAGCGTCTTTGAACAAATAAACGCCAGGCTGGGTAGGTAAACCCGCCAGTTCGGTGAGTGGGCTCTCGTGCTGTTGTTTGGTGTTCATAAGGGGTGCTTGCTTTAGGGGTGTTTATATTCTATACTGCCCACTTATCATGCCCAGTAATAATAATTTATCGCATGCCTGACAATATAGTGATAAGGGGAGCGCGGGTGCACAACTTAAAAAATATTAATCTTAAGCTGCCGCGAAATAAACTGGTGGTGCTGACGGGGCTATCCGGTTCGGGTAAGTCGTCACTGGCTTTTGACACGTTGTATGCGGAGGGGCAGCGGCGTTACGTGGAGAGCCTGTCGGCATACGCGCGGCAGTTTTTAGGGTTGATGGATAAGCCAGACGTGGATCATATAGAAGGACTGCCGCCAGCTATTTCTATAGATCAAAGGTCGGCGCCGCGCAACCCGCGTTCCACGGTCGGCACGGTGACGGAAATATATGACTACTTGAGATTACTGTTTTCTCGCACGGGCACGCCGCATTGTCCCAAGTGCGGCCGGATTATCGAGCGGCAGACTATCAAACAGATGACGGAACAGGTGCTAAAATTGCCAGCTGACACACGGTTATTGATATTAGCGCCGTTAGTGCGTGATTATAAGGGGGAACATCGTCAGGTAATGAAGGATGCACGGTCGGCAGGGTATGCGCGTGTGCGAGTTGATGGGGTGGTGTATACCGCAGGTGAGGCCGAGCGGCTTACTTTAGATCGTCAGAAGCGCCACTCGATTGACGTCGTGGTGGATCGCTACTTTTTAGAGAAGAAACCGGATCGTCCGCGCTTGGTTGATTCGCTGGAGACAGCGATTAATCTCGGGGGAGGATTGGTGATGGTGCAACATGCGGACACGGGAGAAGAATGGCTGTTTTCCGAAGAGCTTTCTTGTCCGGACTGTGGTGTGAATCTACCGCCGCTGGAACCGCGTGATTTTTCTTTTAATTCACCGCACGGGGCTTGCGCGGAGTGCACGGGTTTGGGGGCCCGGCAGGAAATTGATCCGGGCTTGGTTATTCCTAATGACAAGCTGAGTTTGGCAGAGGGAGCAATTAAACCTTGGAGTAAGTCAGGGCGTAGCCGCTGGTATGATCGGCTGCTGCGTGCTCTGGCTGGCGTGTTGAACTTCAATATGGAGGTGCCGGTGTACAAACTTGCCAAGCACGATTTGGAGCTTATTTTATACGGACAGAATGTGCCGATTAGTGTTAGCACGCGGGGCGGTATGTGGGACACAATATATGAAGGGGCGGTGCCACAGCTTATGCGTCGTTACAAAGAGACGGAGTCGGATCATACGCGAGCAGAAATCGAGCAGTATATGGTGGAGCAGCCTTGCCTAACTTGCCAAGGAAGACGTTTGAAGGTAGCGCCGCTGGCGGTTACGGTGGGCGATAAAAGCATTCATGATGTGGTGACGTTGTCTGTGGGCGAGGCTTTGGAATTCTTTCAGGAACTGGCTAATGGCGAGGTGTTTTCGTTTGGCGCCCAAAAGCAAAAAATCGCCAAGCAAATATTAAAGGAAATCTTAGCGCGACTGACTTTTTTGAAAGACGTGGGTTTGAGCTACTTGACCTTAGAACGACGGGCGGGGACTTTGGCTGGCGGGGAGGCACAACGTATTAGGTTGGCTACCCAAATTGGCTCGGGTCTGGTGGGCGTGCTGTATATTTTAGATGAGCCGTCAATCGGTCTGCACCAGCGTGATAACCGAAAACTTATCAAGACATTGTTGAATCTGCGGGATTTGGGTAACACGGTGATTGTGGTGGAACACGATGAGGAGACAATTCGTACGGCGGATCAAGTGGTTGATATTGGGCCGGGGGCAGGCGAACATGGCGGGAAGGTTGTCTTTCAGGGTACGCCAAAGCAGTTGGCGAGGAGTGGCACTTTGACAGGCAAATATATGTCGGGGCGGCTGTGTATTAAGGCGCCGAGCGAGTATCGGTCGGGCAATGGCAAGGAATTAACGATGGTGGGCGCGACGGAGCATAATTTAAAAAATGTGACGGCGACCGTGCCGCTAGGTATGTTTGTGTGCGTAACAGGTGTGTCGGGCTCAGGTAAGTCGACGCTGATTAACGATATCCTGTCACGTGCCTTGGCTCGTCATTTCCACCGGGCAAAGGCGCGGCCCGGGGAACACAAGGCGCTGCGGGGACTTAAGCACCTGGATAAGGTTATCACTATTGACCAGTCTCCTATTGGCCGCACGCCGCGTAGCAATCCAGCTACTTACACTGGCGTTTTCACGCCGATTCGTGAATTGTTTGCAGCTACAGAAGAGGCGCGGATGCGCGGGTACAAGGCAGGTCGTTTTTCCTTTAATGTGAAAGGAGGTCGATGTGAGCGATGTCAGGGTGACGGGATGTTGAGAATTGAAATGTATTTTTTGCCTGATGTGTATGTGGAGTGTGATGAGTGCCACGGGCGGCGATACAATGCGGAGGCGCTGGCGGTTGAGTATAAGGGCGTAACTATTGCTGATGTTTTGGATATGACTGTGGAGCACGCGCTGGGTTTTTTCCAGGCTACGGGGATTATTCGTGACAAGCTGCAGACGTTGAATGATGTGGGGTTGGGCTATGTTCATCTGGGGCAGAGTGCCACCACGCTGTCGGGCGGTGAGGCCCAGCGGGTGAAGTTATCTACGGAGCTGTCGCGACGGGCGACGGGTAAAACGTTGTACATCCTTGATGAGCCGACTACGGGCTTACATTTCGACGACGTGAGGCGGCTCCTCGCGGTGTTGCAGAAGTTAGTGGATAAAGGCAACTCGGTATTGGTGATAGAACACAACTTGGATGTGATAAAGTCGGCCGATCATATTATTGATCTGGGGCCGGGCGGAGGCGACGAGGGCGGGCGGTTGGTGGCAGCGGGTACGCCAAAGGAAGTAGCTAGAGTAAGGGAAAGTTACACAGGGCGATATTTAAAAAAGATTTTAAAATAGCGCGCGGCTTTTCTGCTACAATTTAGGGGATGAGTAAGAAGGTGTGGCTCACAGGACTGGCGGTGTTCGGTGTGATGCTGGTGGCAGTGGGGTTTAGGTTTTACGACGTAACTCACTATCCCCCGGGGCTATTTCCGGACGAGGCGGCTAACGGGGAGGATGCTTTGTTGATATTGGCAGGGGATTATCGCCCCTTTTATCCGCGAGGTAATGGTCGGGAAGCTCTGTTTTTATACCTGGACGCGTTGTCGATAAAGTTGTTAGGTATTGGAGTGTGGCAGCTGCATGTAGTGTCGGCAATGGGGGGTGTGTTAAGTGTTCTGGCGATGTACTTTGCCGCGCGCGTTTGGTTTGGCCGATTAGCAGGGGTGCTGGCGGCGCTGTTTTTAGCCACGAGTTACTGGCACGTGACGCTATCACGCACGGGGTTTCGGGCTATTCTCATTCCCCTATTTGTGGCGGCGTTTACGGCCCTGGTCGGTTATGCTATCGCGGCGGTTAAACAGGATAGGAGAGGTTTATCATATGTGTATGCGGCCCTGGCTGGGGCCGCGCTGGCCGGCGGGTTTTATACATATATTGCTTATCGGGTGATGGCGGGAGTGATACTGGGAGTTTTTGTATTGTGGTTGCTGGCCGCGGCTCATCCAAAAATCGGGTTTCCTCATTTTAAGAGGTATGGTTGGCAAATTGCGATTGGTGCAGTGGTGGCAGTGTTGGTGCTGATGCCGCTCGGTCTTTATTTCTGGCAGCATCCGGGTGATTTTGTGGGGCGGGCCGGGCAGGTGTCAGTGTTTAACAAGAATTTACAGGAAGAGTTTGGAGGGGGAGAGCTTTTACCCACGTTGGCTTACACAACGCGGGTCACAGTGGTTTCCTTTTTTGCCGGGCTAGGTGATATGAACTGGCGGCACAACGTGGCTGGGTTTCCTTTACTTAATCCCCTGTTGGGCCTGCTGTTTTTGTTGGGCTTGGCTTGGGCTGTGCACGGTACGGTGATGGTGGTCAACAAGATACTAAGGGGGCAAGAGGTGCATATGGGAATGATCTTTCCCTACAGCCTGTTGATCCTTTTTGGTATGTTATTACCGGTTATCACGACGGCCCAAGACTTGCCGCACGGGCTGCGCTCGGTTGGTTTGATATTCCCTATCTTTTTATTGGCTGGTACGGCTGGGGCGGTGGTGGCGCATTGGTGTTGGCAGCGTTTGCTTAGTGATGTTTCGTTTGGTTTGTGTCGGGGATTAGTCGTCGGCTTGGTGTTACTGGGTGTGTTGTATGATGGCGCGCTGTATTTTGGGGTAGCTCGCAATGACCCGGGGGCGCACTATGCCTATCGGGCAGACTTAACTGAAGTGGCGAGGTGGCTGAATTCGAATCAAGGGAGGCCATACTTAGTACTGGATAAATTTTCGTTGCAGACGGTACATTTTTTGACCAGCGTGGCTGCTCACGAGCACGCGGTGGGAGATGAGGCACACCCGGACGAACAGTGGCACAAGTGGCGGCAAGTTGATCCAGGGGCGAGCCGTCTAATAGGCCTGGAGCCGGGCGAGACTATAGTGTTTACGCAGTCGACGATAGTAGACGCCGATCGTTATCAGGAAATAAACCCGGGGGTGGAGCTAGTGGAGCGCAAAGTGAATCGGTTTGGCCAGGAGATCATGAGAGTTTATGGACCAAAAAGAGGTGGTTGACCGCCATTTGGAGCAATATATCTTCGATACGATCAGGTACTTCGATATTTTTGAGATGCCAGTGACTGCCACGCAGATTTGGCGGTCGCTGGTGGTTACCCGCTCGGGCACGGGAGTACGCTGGCAAGGGCAGCGCGTGGTATCGCTGCGGCAGTTGCGGGAAGTATTGCAGAGGTCAAGGTGGCTGAAAGAGAGAATGGAAAATTGTTGGGGATATTATTGTTTGCGGGGGGCAGGGAGTGGCAGCAGTGGTGGGGTGCGGGGATATGTGCGCCGGCGGTTAGTGCGCCATATTTTGGCGCAGTATAAATGGAAGATTGCGCGGCGGGTGGTGCGATTACTTGCCCCTTTGCCGTTTGTGCGCATGATTGGAGTAACTGGGTCTCTGGCCTTGGGGCATACCCGGCCGGCCAGCGATTTTGATTTGTTTATAATTGTCCGGCGGGGGAGAATTTGGTCAGCGCGGTTGTGGCTACTACTGGTTACGCAACTGACGGGGCGGCGGCGCAAGCACTGGAACGAGGAGGCGCCGGATAAGATCTGTCTAAATCACTATATCGTTGATAGCTCGCTGACGATGGCAGCGGAGATACGCAATTTATATACGGCGGTGTTATATACGCAGGCAATTCCCCTGACGGGCTTGAGTATGTATCGGCGCTGGATCGCTGCTAACGGGCAGTGGATGCGTCGCTGGCTGATGTACCCGGCGGCTCCGATTTTGGCTTGGCGGCAGGCGGTTAAGACGCCGCGCCTAGCGTGGTTGATGCAGCGCTGGGTGGAGAGTTTATTGTTAGAGCCAATTGGCGGAGGGTTAGAGTGGGTGGCGGAGAAGGTGCAGCGACGGACTATGTTGCTGCATGCGGATCCGGGCCGGGCCGGGCGGGTGGTGGTTTCTGACACAGAGCTGGCCTTTCATCCTGATTCGAAAGAGTCACACGTTTTGCGGCGATTTGCGGAGGAATACGGGCAGGGACGATTACTGTAAAGACCTATTGACAAATTAGCAGTCTAGGCAGTAGAGTGCTAGTTAGTACGGGTGGTTGTTTTTAAGATTTGCATTTATTGTCGGGATCTTATATATAGAGAGGTTCCGATATTTATCCTTAAAAGTTAAGTAAAAACTTGAAAAACTATGAAAATCGAGCCTTTATACGACAAAGTAGTTATTAAGCCTCTTGACGAAGAGGAAGTGACGGCTTCTGGCATAGTTTTGCCGGAAACGGTGGACAAGGAGAAACCAATGCAGGGAACTGTGGTGGCGGTTGGCGAAGGCCGGCGCACGATGCGGGGGCAGATAACGCCGCTGAAAGTCAAGATTGGCGACAAAGTCCTGTTTACCAAGTACGCGCCTGATGAAGTGGAGATAGACGATGAGGAATATCTAGTTATCGAGGAGGATAAGATTCTGGGGATAATTAGAGACTAGTAATCAGTAAATTGTAACCAGTAATTAATAACTATAAAAAATTATGGCAAAGCAAATTTCATTTGACGAAGAAGCTCGCGAGCACTTGCGGTCTGGCGTTGACCAGCTGGCTAACGTGGTGAAGGTGACGCTGGGTCCCAAAGGGCGCAATGTGGTGCTCGACAAGGGATTCGGCGCGCCGGTTATCACCAATGACGGGGTGACCATCGCCAAGGAGATCGAGTTACCTGACAAGTACGAGAATATCGGCGTGGAGCTAGTCAAGCAGGTGGCCGAGAAGACTAACGACGTGGCCGGAGATGGCACGACTACAGCCACCTTGCTGGCGCAAAGCATGTATAAGGAAGGACTGAAGAACTTGGCAGCCGGAGCTAACCCGATGGTGCTGCGTCGGGGTATTGAACACGCTACTAAGATAGCAGTTGATTCGCTGGCAGCGCAGAAGCGTGAGGTGTCGGGTCGCGAGGAGATTGCTCAAGTGGCCACTATATCGGCTCAAGACGAGGAGGTAGGTAAACTCATTTCTGACGTGATGGAAAAAGTGACCAAGGACGGGGTAATTACGGTTGAGGAGTCACAGACGCTGGGGTTGGAGTCTGAAATTGTGGAAGGCATGCAGTTTGATAAGGGATACATTAGCCCGTACATGGTGACCAGTGCCGAAAAGATGGAAGCGGAGCTTAAGGACCCGCGTGTTCTTATTACTGATAAAAAGATATCAACTATCTCTGACTTACTGCCGTTGTTGGAAAAGCTGATGCAGACAGGCAAGAAGGAGTTAATTATTATTGCGGAAGACGTGGAAGGCGAGGCTTTGGCCACAATTGTGGTTAATAAGATTCGTGGCACTTTCAACGTCTTGGCAGTGAAGGCACCGGGTTTTGGCGATCGCCGCAAGGAAATGTTGCAGGATATAGCGACAGTGACTGGAGCGCGGGTGATCTCGGAAGAAGTGGGTCTTAAGTTAGAAAACGCCGATGTGTCAATGTTGGGCCGAGCGGACAGAGTAATTGCCACTAAGGATGAAACAACGATTGTTGGCGGCAAGGGTAAGCAGGAAGATATCGATGCCAGGGTTAAGCAGATTAAACAAGCTATTGAGCGCGAGACTTCAGATTTTGACAAAGAGAAACTACAAGAGCGCTTGGCTAAACTGGCCTCGGGGGTAGCTGTTATCCGGGTGGGCGCGGCTACGGAAACCGAACAGAAAGAGCGGCAGCACCGAGTAGAGGATGCCGTGTCGGCTACCAAGGCGGCCGTGGAAGAGGGTATTGTGCCCGGGGGCGGATTAGCGCTGTTGGTGGCAGCAGATAAAATTGCCAAGGAACTGGTGATCGAGGAGGAAAAGCGCAATGACAGTGGCCGGCGTGACTTCATGACTGGCATGAGTGTGGTGATGAGAGCTTTGGAAGAGCCGGCGCGGCAGATTGTAACAAATGCCGGTCGAGAAGGGTCAGTGATAGTGGAGGAAATTCGCAGGCAAGACTTCAAGGTTGGCTACGATGCCGAGAACCATGTTTATGTGGACATGTTCGAGGCGGGTATTGTGGATCCGAAGATGGTTACCCGCTCGGCGTTGCAGAACGCAGCTTCCATTGCCTCCATCATGTTGACGACGGAAGCGGCGGTTGTCGACTTGCCGGAAGAGAAGGAGGGGGCCGGCGCGCCAGGCGGCGGTATGGGTGGCATGGGCGGCATGATGTAAAGCTCGACCGGATTGTTTATCTAGGCGGATTACAAAGCTCCCGTTTAATCGGGAGCTTTGTTGGTATATGATGTAGTGATAATGATCAATGTCCAATGACCAATGACCAAAGTGAAATAGTTGACATAGACGAAAGCAAGCTTTTGGCGGCGCTGTCATATGTGGGTGTGTTGGTGTTGGTACCGCTGCTTATGGGGAGGAGTGACTCCTTTGTCCGCTGGCACGCCAAGCAAGGACTGGTGTTATTGATTGGCATGGTCATTGCTCTGTTGGCTGTGGTTTGGGTACCCGTGATAGGCAACGTATTATTTTTGGTCTTATTGGTTGTTTCTGTTATTGGTTTGGTGCAGGCATTACTGGGGCGGCGCTGGAAGATTCCGATTATCGGGCAAGTGGCAGACAGCTTTCGGATTTGATGATTCGACAAGCTCATCATAATGGAGGAGATTGTGGGGAGGACTAAAATTGTTGCGACTATCGGGCCGGCGTCGGCGAGCCGGTCGGTGTTGCGCGACATGATTATTGCCGGCATGGACGTGGCGCGCATTAACTTTTCGTACGGTACGGCCGATACAAATATTGACCTAATGGGTGTGGTACGAGAGGCAGCCAAGGCAGAGGGCGTGTCGGTCGCAATTATGCAGGATTTGCAAGGCCCTAAGTTGCGAGTGGGAGAGTTGCCGGCCGGGGGATTGGCGCTGGTGGAGGGCTTAAGAGCTACTTTGCTGGCAGGGTCGGAGAATATGGAAGGCGACGCTGTGCCTGTTCCTTATCAACGATTAGCCAGAGAGGTTAAGCCGGGTGACCGTATTTTACTAAACGACGGGCTTTTGGAGCTTGAGGTTGCATCGGTCAGAGGGCGGCGGATTCACACTAAAGTTTTATTGGGGGGGAAGCTCTTGGCAAACCAGGGATTGACGGTGCCGTCGGCATCTCTGTCGCTGGAGTCGCTGACCGAAAAGGATGAGGCGGACTTGTCGCTAGGTCTTAAACATGGCGTTGATTTTGTGGCCATGTCTTTTGTGCGGACAGGGAGGGATGTGGTGGATTTAAGACAGAAAATTGCTGCTGGGCTGCCGGATGATGCGGATTTTCCGGCGGTGGTAGCCAAGATCGAAAAGCACGAGGCACTAAAGAATTTTGAGGCGATTCTTAAAGAGGCTGATGCTGTGATGATCGCGCGGGGTGACCTGGGCCTGGCGACGTCACTGAGCAGTGTGCCGCTGGCACAAAAGGAATTAGTGGCTAAGTGCTTGGTGGCGGGTAAGCCGGTGATGGTGGCGACACAGATGCTGTCGTCTATGACGATGCGGCCAAGGCCGACGCGGGCGGAGGTGTCGGACGTGGCTAACGCGGTAATTGATCACACTGACGCAGTGATGCTGGCAGAGGAGACGGCGCTCGGTCGTTACCCGGTGCGCAGTGTGCGAGTCATGTCGGATATAATTAGTCGTACGGAGGAGTCACCGCTGGATGACTTGATGCCGCATCGAGAGGCCAGAGGAGAACCGGTGCCGCAGGCGGTGGCGGCTGCGGCGGTGGAGCTGGCCCGGCACGTGGAGGCGCGGGCGTTGCTGGTGACAACTCGCTCAGGATACTCGGCGCGGGCGGTGGCGCGGTTCCGGCCGGAGACACGGGTATTTGCAGCCACGGACAATCCGCGGGTGCAGCGGCAGCTGATGCTTAGCTGGGGAATTATGCCTGTGTATGTGGAGGGATATGAGGAGCCGGAGCGCATGGTAGATAAGGCGCTTACCATATTGCATGATCGATATAGCATACCGTCTGGCAGCCGCGTTGTTGTGGTATCGGGGTTGAAGCGGGAAGAGGGGTATGATAGCGCGGTGAGGGTAGTGGAAATGTAGTAAACAAAAAAAGAGCTGGTTAGGCTCTGGGGATAGTGGTGGGCAGATCTTGCTCTTGGTTGGCGAAGATCTGTCGTAGGGTGCTGATGACACTTTCTACTGGCTCATCTGCGGTTAGGCCGAGAAAAGTGTGGTTAAGTGATTGTAGAGAACTGGTGGGGAGCCAGGTCGTGTGTTGCCTCGCGTGCTCGGCGTTCAAGTGTCGGTAAAAGTACACAGTGCAGCTATTGTCGTGAGTAACAATAACAGCGTCAAATTGCCTGATGTGCCTCCTTGCTCCAGACTTGTCAGGAACTATGGCGATATTGTTCATGATGTAAACCTATCTGGAGGCTTGGTGAAGCAAGATACAAAGGACTTGCCTACCATATATTATTTGTATATGTTTGTCAATAGGAGAGGTGTCCGAGTGGTTCAAGGAACTGGTCTTGAAAACCAGCAGGCGCGAAAGCGTCTCGTGGGTTCGAATCCCACCCTCTCCGCCTTCGCCTCGCCGAAGCCCCGCCTGTGGCGGGGCGAAGGCGGGCTTCGCCCACCTTAAATTCGGCGAGGCTACGGCGAGACAAAGTCCGCTTTTACTTCGCCGAAGCGTGAGTGAAGGCGAGTTATACTGTTCGTATGTACTATGTTTATATCCTGTACTGTTCGGATAGACGCTATTATGTTGGTTGTTGCGATGATCTGAAATCGCGAATCTTGAGGCATCAGAGAGGAAATGTACCGGCTACGAAAGATCGGTTGCCAGTTGAGCTTGTTTCTTATCACGCATTTTCAGATAAATACAAGGCCTTCGCGTTCGAAAAATATCTCAAGTCCGGCTCGGGTCGGGCATTTATTAAGCGGCATTTACTGTAGGCGACGAGGTTGATATCCTGTACTCATCGCCAGTTGGTAAAAGTGAAGCGTCCAAACTATGGCAAAAATCGCCAAACCTGCCTGCCGGCAGGCAGGGCACTTGATGTTTCAATCGAAGATTTGATAAAATAATTTTATGAAACTCGGCATCATTTTACAATCAAATGAATCGGAACATGCGTGGAATACATTCCGTCTGGGAATTACTGCGCTTAAAGCGGGTCATCAAGTAGAAATTTTTTTGATGAACGAAGGTTCAGAACTTGATACCATTCCCGACAGCAAAGATTTTGACATTTCCACGAAAGTGGCGGAGTTCAAAGAATTAAAGGGTGAAATTTACGCTTGCAGTACTTGTCTGAAATTACGTGGCAGAGAAGAAAGTAAAGTTTGTCTTATTTCCACAATGTCTGATTTACTCAAAATGGTCGAAAGTTCTGATAAAGTTTTAGTTTTTGGCTAACTAATATGAAAAAGATTATTTTCAGCACCGTAGGTATATTAGGACTTACTCTTACTATTAGTAGCACTGTTTTTGCACAAGGAATGATTGGTTTCCCGAGTTCATCCGCCGATAGTGCCACTATAAAAAGCCAGCAACAAGAAGAACAAGAGGGTAAACAGTTATTGGACAACTTGAACAATAAAACGGTTGCTTGTTCGCAGCTTAAAGATACGGACTTTGAGAAAATTGGCGAATATTTTATGGGTCAATCCATCGGAGATGTTTCGAGGCATATTACTATGAACGAAATGATGAAATCGATGATGGGAGAACAAGGGGAAGAACAAATGCATACCGCTTGGGGTAAACGAGGTAGTAGTTGCGATACGTCCGCCACGTTTCCATCACAAGGAACCGGCTTTATGCCCATGATGCAAATGATGATGGGAAGGTGGTCGTCTCCCTTTGGTTCTAATCAGTCAAACAATTCTATGATGAACTTTGGATTTTCACCCATTGGCGGTTTCGGTTGGATTTTTATGATTCTTTGGTGGGCTTTGATAATCGCTGGGATTGTCGCACTTATCAGATGGCTTATGAGTCAATCTCGTAGCGCCCACGATCATGGAAGATCACCGCTTGAGATTTTGAAAGAACGATACGCAAAAGGCGAAATTGACAGAAAAGAATTTGAGGACAAGAAAAGAGATTTAGCCTAACGGATTAAAGAATTCGCCGCCAAAGGAAAACTTGTGGTTCGACAGGCTCACCATCCTGAGCGAAGTCGAAGGAAAATCGTTCCTTTTTGCTTCCGCTTCTCGCCTACGCACCGCTTCGGTCGGGCAGGCCCTCCTTCACTGAAGCTATGGCGGGTAAACAAGGCGAGGCGGGCGGAAGGGGCCTGCCTCGCCGGCAGGCAGGCGGGATATCTTCCAAATCCAAAATTTTCCGTCGGTATTATTCCGCGATATAATAAAAACAAGGGACAAAATGTCAAAGAAGTTTTGGTTTATTATTATAGGGTTAATTGCGATTGTGGCTGTCGCGACCATTTTTTATTTCCGGCCAAAGTCAAAATTCATTTCAATTCCCAATAATCCGGCCAGTCAGATCTGTCAAAAAATTAACCAGGAGGGTTTGAAATATTTATGTCTTGCTCGAGTTAATAGTGATGAAAAGTTTTGCGACACACTGAATAGCAACCCCAAAAATATTTGTTTGGCGGCTTTGAAAAAGGATGATTCTTTTTGCCAAAAGATTTCCCGAGATAATCGTCAATATTGTTATCAAAATTTGGTTAGCGCTTCGGGCCAAGCAAGTTTTTGTGATAATTTGGGCAATCCCGAAGAGATTAGCGCCTGCTATGTCCATTTTGTTAGCACTAATTATTTTGTCTCGAATCTAAGCGTTATTAATCCATCGATGTGTGATAAAGTTCTAAGGGATCAGCCGGAACACGATATGTGTATGGCAATGGCAACGCAAAACGCTGGTGCTTGTAATCCCGCCAGTATTGATTGCCGCGCCTATATCACGAAAGATATTTCACTTTGTGCAAAGTCGGCTTCAAAAACTGATGAGGGCGAATGCTACCATGCCTTGGCGATGCTTAATAAAAATAGCCAGATTTGTGAAAAAATTGACAGTCTTGAGGCCAAGGGTGATTGCTATCAAGATTACAGTCGTTTAAGCACTGACGAAGCTTTGTGCGCTAACATATCCAACTCGAACCAAAGAGATCAATGCTTATATAATATTGCCTTCAATATTTCCAACGGCCGGTGACTAGCCCTGGGCCGTTAAGGCCACAGGGCGGCCGTTTCCTCTAGCAGCAGCTGTATTTTGGTGAGAGTGGCAAGGTAAAATTTTCTGGCTTCTGATTGGCTGCGGCGAGAATCTAGCCCTAAAGAGATCCTTTGGGATTCGTAAATTTCGGCCAGGGCGAGATATTTGTTGGCCAGATCAGTATTTCCTCTTTTAGTGAAATATCGGTAAAGAGTCATGGAAGAAGGAACATCTATTTCATAAGTAAAATCAACTAAGCGTCCCCCGTTCTTGAGAAAATCAATGACTGTCTTCATGTTTTGAGCAGCTTCTTGGGCATTCTTTTTATTTTCTGCGTAGATTTCATTTTCTGATTTGCGGAGGCCTGTTTTCTCAAACCAGAAGAATTGATGGTCTACCTCCCAATTTTTGAAAAGTTCCTCGTAAGTGATAAAAATTGGTTCGAAGGGAACGGGGTAAGTCATGAAATTAGTTCCCTCTACGTCAGTTTGAGAAGGGTCGCTTCTAACAATCCAGAGCCCGTCTTGGTTGTAGCCGACCACCGTTGAGAAGTCCCCAGCGTACACGATAGTGGGTATTAGCTGCGCGGAAACAAGCTTTTTCATGAAAGCAAGCTCTTCCGCCGGGGTTTTAAAGTAGAACAGGTGGCGCGGATCAATATCGGGAAAGACGCTTTGGGGGAGGTTGGTGGTGCTGGTTGAACCCCGGAAGGCGGTATACCCGAGCTCGGTAAACGCGTGAGTTTGATTTAATCCTGGACCCCATCTTTCATTTTCATTTCGGCCAGCCATGACTAAAGTCGGCCGGCCGTAGAGCACGAAAGCGTCAAAATCAATATCCGGCTCCAGATATTTTATTAATCCGGAAGAGGATTCAAGCCAACAGAAGCCTCCTAACCCCGGGATTCTGTAGCCCTTAATCGGATATTTGATTTCAGAGAGCGGTTCCGAGGGGAGTTGCGTTTTCATGGCCAAGGGAAGATAGGCTTGATCTTTCTTGTACTCAAGCTCTTTTTTGACAAAGTGCTGACCAAAAAAGAAAATAAAACCCAGAAGCACTATAATGCCCGGGATAAGAAGTACTTTGGCGGGTAACCCCTGGTGACCGGAAGGGCTTGTTTTGTTAGGCATAAAACTTACTCCGTTTTTCTATAAGCATCCGTTAGGGAATATAGATAAACGAAGGCTATAGCTCCCCAGACGAGGAAGGATTGAAATTTACCAAAAGTCATGAAGTAAGAGCTGCGGTAAAAAAGAGCCAGCCATAAGATTACGGCTCCGACTAAAAACACTAGACCGTCAATATATTTACCGATGTAGAAATGTCCGAGTCCGGGCAGGAGCAGGGAGAGAAGGACAGATATATTTTTGTTTTTCATGCTTATAAGATAATGTACACCGCGTATGCCGGAGTTACCAGAGGTAGAAACTATCAGGAGGGATTTACAGCGCGTGCTGCGTGGTAAAAAAATCGCGCGGGTGCAATTGCGTAAGAAAAAATTAGTGCGGGGCGGGGCGCGGGCGTTTGAGCGACGGCTGGCCGGACAGAGCATAGGGGCGGTTAAGCGGCGGGGTAAATTATTGATTTTTTCCTTAGGAGATAAGAAGCAATATTTATTGATGCATTTAAAGATGACGGGACAACTTATTTATGCCGGCGGGCAGGAGACGGTGGCTGGGGGGCATGGGTACCCCAGCGTAGACAAGCTGCCTAATAAATACTCACATGTAATTTTTCATTTCACCGATGGATCGGCTTTGTACTTTAATGACATGCGCCAGTTCGGACACGCAGCAGTTGTTGACGAAGATGAGATGAAAAGGATTGTCAGCGGCTATGGCGTTGAGCCGCTCTCGCGGTTATTCACGCCAGCTAGACTTGGTGAGATTTTACGGGGGCGCCAGGCGACGCTCAAAAGTGTGTTGCTTGATCAATCAAAGATTGCGGGACTGGGTAGCATTTATGTAGATGAGGCTAGTTTTCTGGCAGGGTTAAGGCCGACGCAACGGGCGGATCGTCTAAGTAAGAAGAAGATTAAAAAATTGCACGGCGGCATTCGGCAGGTGTTGCAGCGAGCTATTAAGCATCGGGGCACTACGTTTAATGACTACGTTGATGCCAGAGGGCGCCGCGGCGGCTTCGCTCGGTTGCTTAAAGTGTACGGCCGGGGCGGCCAGAGGTGTCTACGTTGTAAGAAGGGGATTATTGAAAGAGTGAAGGCGGGCGGCCGCAGCGCGAGCTTTTGCCCGAACTGCCAGGTGTAATATAATGGTGGCCTATGTCTTATCCTGTTCCTGATAAGCTGGCGTGGCCGGTGGTGTCTTATGAAGTGTCTGGTTATGTATTCGGTGAGCGTGCCCCGCGGCGGCTTTTTTTTGGGGCGACGCATTTAGGTGATGACGTAGGGAAAGCAGGGGCGGTGGTATCGGCTATTGGAAATGGGGAAGTGGTGTGGGCGGAGATGAGATATGGCAGCAAAGAGAAGCATAACTGGGGAGGGATTGTGGTGCTGGCCCACGGGCTGAATTTTCAATTTTCAAAGGCCAATTTTCAAATCTTTTATTCTGTTTACGGGCATCTGCGGGACTTGAGAGTGAGGGCGGGAGAACGGGTGGTTATGGGACAGATGCTGGGGGTGGTGGCAGAGGGGCGGACGCCCGAGAACGGCTGGTGGGAGGTTCCGCATTTGCACTTTGCTATCTGTGTGGGGCCGTGGCGAGGCGCGGTGTGGCCTGGTTTTTGGCGGTGGTGGGAACGCCGGACGAAGAGAAAGTGGTGGCGGAGTCCAAAAGCCTTTATTGAGGAGTATAATCGGCGGTAATAAAGGCGGCGGGGATGCTTAGGTGTCTGGCGGTCAGCTCTATTGATTTATGAGGCATTATTCATGATTCTTAATAGCATGAGTCAAGAAACGGAGCTTATTAAGGATCGCTTGGATATTGCGGAGGTGGTTGGTGAATATGTGCAGCTTAAAAGGGCGGGGCGGTATTTTAAGGGTTTGTGTCCCTTTCATAACGAAAAGACGCCGTCTTTTATTGTCAGTCCGGACAAGGGGATTTGGCATTGTTTCGGCGCTTGCAGTGAAGGGGGCGACATTTTTAGTTTTGTTGAGAAAATTGAGGGCGTTGATTTTCCGGGAGCATTGAAGCTTCTAGCTGATCGGGCGGGGGTGACTCTGTCTACCGGTAGGCAGGGTTCGAAAGAGAGCTCCGACAAGCGCCAGCGGTTATTTGATCTTTTGGACGTAACGGCTCGTTTTTATCATGAAGTGTTGATGAACCAGGCGGCGGTCCGGAAGGCGGGCGACTATTTGCAGCAGCGAGGGGTGAAAAAAAAGACTCGGGAGCTGTTTCAATTGGGTTACGCGCCGGCGGGATGGGACACGTTGCAGACATTTCTTAGGGCTCGGGGTTATGCGCCGCGGGAGATGTTGGCGGCGGGGGTGGCGGGTGAAAGTCAGGGAGGCAAACTTTATGACCGTTTTAGGGGGAGGATTATTTTTCCCATCACGGATTTGCAGGGGCGCGTGGTCGCATTTGGGGGCAGGATTGTGCCTTGGCACGAGACGGGCAAAGAGGGTAAATATATCAACTCGCCGGAAACAGAGCTGTATGAAAAACGGCGAGTGGTGTACAACTTGCAGCGGGCGAAACAGCATCTTAAGCACGAGGCGCCATGCTTGGTCGTGGAGGGATATTTAGATGTGGTTATGGTGGTGCAGTCTGGCGTGGAAAATGTGGTGGCTAGTTCAGGGACGGCTTTTACCGCGGAGCAGGTAGGGCAGTTGAAGCGTTTTACGAATGAGCTGCACTTTGCTTTTGATGCTGACGCGGCAGGCTTCAAGGCGGCTATCTCGGCTACACAAACAGCGATGACGGCGGGCCTGCGCGTATCGACGGTGATACTGCCGGCGGGGACGGATCCGGCCGACATAGCGAAGCGCTCACCGGCTGAGCTCAAGCGTTGTTTAGCGCAACACCGGTCTTTGGTGTCAGTGCTGCTGGAGCGTCTTAGAGAGCAGGGAGGCAAAAAAAAGGAAGAATATTTGCGCGAACTGCTGCCGCTTATGGCACGGGCCGCTAACGTAGTTTATCAGGGAGAATTAGTGCAGGAGGTGGCGGCGGCATTGGCGGTACCGGAATCGCGCATTATCAGTCAGTTGCAGCAGGCACCTATGGATAGTTCTATTGAGACTAATATTGAACAAGGAGGAGAACTGTCTGTTTCACCAGAGCAGTATCTGTTAGGACTAATGATTGTCTCCGTGGCTGCTCGCCAGGAGCTGTTTTCGGAATTAGATGATAGTTTCATACTTGATGATGCGGTTCGTATGTTGTATAAGATATTGCAGGGGTTGTTTAAGGCTGAGACAGCCTTTATTAACTGGCCGGGGGAAAAGTTGCTGGAGCGCTTACCTAAGGAACAGATATCGTACGCTGAAACCTTAAGGGCACTGGTTGAGGAGCGGCTGGAACGTTCGCATCGGACACCAGCGGAGGAAGGGCGTGTGTTACTTGAAGGCCTTAAGCGTCGTCAGCTGACAGCGCAACTGAAATGTTTGCAGGGGGAATTGGCGGCCGGCGGAGCACAGCAGCGAACCAGGGCGTTGAAGCAATTTCGGGAGTTGGCAGAGCGGTTGGCTCAAATGGAGGTTCGTTAATAGAATATAGGTATTACACTTATTTTTATGGTATTAAATGGCTCGCAGTAAAAATAAAAAGAAGCGGACGCGTTCGGCGGCACGGGCTGCCGGAAGGCGAGCCTCACCGCGGCGGGCGAAAACGCGCCCGCAAAGTTCTCATACCCAAAAGGGGAAGCGGAGTAAGCGTCGGGTGACGAAACATGCTTCATCCGAAGAGGTGCGGGCGACTCCAGCGGTGCAGGCGTTGTTGCAGAAAGGCGGACAGACTGGTTTTGTGACTGAAGAGGAAATACTGCACGCCTTGCCAGAGATTGAGGAAAACATTGAAGCGGTGGAGATAGTGTATTCGGATTTGGAGGATCGAGGTATTCGAGTGGAGGAGCCGCAGGACAGCTTGATTGCGTACTCCTTTCCGGATGAGCTACCGACGAAGCCGAAGGAACGGGAACATGCAGGGAGTGCTCTGGATAATTTGATAGATGTCAGCAATATTTCGGGTGATTCGGTACAGATGTACCTGCGCGAGATAGGCAAAGTGCCGCTATTGTCTGCTGAAGAAGAGGTGGAATTGGCTAAGCGTATTGAACAGGGGGATGTGGAAGCTCGCAAGCGGCTGGCGGAGGCCAATCTGCGTTTAGTGGTGTCAATTGCTAAGAAGTACACGGGGCGCAAGAATCTGTCGTTGCTTGATTTGATTCAGGAGGGCAACATGGGATTGTTTAGGGCGGTGGAGAAATTTGACTACCGGCGAGGTTACAAATTCTCGACGTACGGGACATGGTGGATTCGCCAGGCTATTACGCGTGCCTTGGCTGATCAATCACGTACTATTAGGATTCCAGTTCACATGGTGGAGACAATAAATAAGTTTACACAGACGCAACGGCGCCTGTTGCAGGATCTGGGGCGGGATCCATTACCAGAGGAGATTGCGGCGGAGATGGACTTGCCGGTGGAAAAAGTGCGGCACATCATGCGCATTTCCCAGGAGACGGTGTCAATTGATGCTTCGGTGGGGGATGATGAAGAAGACTCGGCGCTTAAGAATTTCATTGAAGACGAGGAAGCCGTCACGCCCCAGCAGGCAGCGGGGCGGGAGATTTTGCAGGGGCATGTGATGGAGATCTTGTCTGATTTAACTCCCCGGGAGCAGAAAATTTTAGAGATGCGTTTTGGGCTGAAGGACGGCATGAACCATACTTTGGAGGAGGTGGGGCAGGAGTTTGACGTGACGCGAGAGCGCATTCGCCAGATTGAGGCCAAGGCGCTGGAGAAGATTCGGGATCACCACAAGGTCAGAAAATTAAAGGACTATTAGTTTTTATGAAGTTAACTTATATTTTACTAGCTGCGCTGGCGCTGGTGGTGGTAGGGGGAGTGGTGTATACCATGCGGCCGGCGCCGGAAATGGAGCTAAAAGAAGAAGCGGCTGTTGATGGTAGTAAGGAAGAGTCGGTGGTTGATGATACGGAACCTTGGCCGCCGCGGCCGAGCGGCATTAATTTTGATCCGGTTAGAGAGAGGATGCGAGTGACACTAAAGACTAATAAGGGCGATATAAGTTTGGTGTTGGACGGGACGCGGGCGCCGCTGACGGTGGGTAATTTTGTTTTTTTGGCCAGACAGGATTTTTATGATGGCACGAAATTCCATCGGGTGATCCCGGATTTTATGATTCAAGGAGGGGATCCTATATCCAAAGATCAGTCGAAGCGTGATCAATATGGCCAGGGCGGTCCGAACTATAAGTTTCCGGATGAGATTAACGCGGCCAGTTACGGGCTGGATAAAAAAATGTTGGCTGATGTGGTGGCGCCGGAGCAGGTGGGGCAATTAACGGAAGAGGAGAAGAAACTGACGGTGCAGCAGTATTACGAGTTACTGGGTTATCGTTATACCACCAAAGTGGAATCATTGCCGCTTAAGCGTGGCGTGGTGGCCATGGCTAATGCGGGACCAAACACAAACGGCAGCCAATTTTTCATTATTACGGCTGAAGCAGTGCCGTCCCTGGAGGGCAAGCACACGCCGTTTGGAGTAGTGGAGAGCGGTATGGACGTGGTGGACAAAATCTCGCAGGTAGAGACTGACGACAAGGACAATCCGACCGAGCCGGTGGTGCTGGAGGATGTGATCATACACGAGGGAGAATTGTTGCCGGGGCTGGAGGGGGTGGAGTAATTTTTGTCTTGTATAGCAAGTGCCTTCCACGGCGCATCCTGTTCGCTCATTCTCGCCCGCTCCGGCGGCGGGCTCCGAGGGTCGAGGCCTTTTCGCCCCTCGATTTCGCTCGGGGGCCAAGCCGAAAAGGCCTCTCAATCCGCTCACAGTATGTGCCGTGCGGCGCCTGCATGATTTCCGCGCTCTTGCAATAAAGTGTTTTTTTAGCGACAATCGAGGCACTGAACGTGTTCTTTTATATTCCCGGGTAGCTCAATGGCAGAGCAACTCGCTGTCGAATTGGCAGCTTTCCGCCGAAATGGTGGATCGGATAACTGGGTGAATTCGGGGGAACCTTAGCTGGCAATCCCGAGCCAAGCTCCGCTGCAGGCGGGGAAGGTGTAGAGACTATTCCGCAAGGAAGTACTCCGCGAAAGTGGGGGAAGCGCCCAGCCGCGTAGTTGCATTAGCAGCTTTAAGCGGATGATATAGTCCACGCTGCTGCGAAAGTAGCAGGTTAAGTGTAACGAGAAGGTTGTCGGTTCGAGTCCGACCCCGGGAGCATCTGAATTTGGTTCTGGGCAACCCACCTCTATCCGAGTGTGATGAGGTGGGATGTCCACAGCAGGAGTAGGTAAGTAGAGGGAAAAGTAGGTAACTTTCGCCTCTCTGAATAGAGGTGAGAATCCGAAAACCATCAACCTACAAGCTGTCGGTTCGATGCAATTCCCACTCCCCTAGGGATGGGAACACCTTATCGTCAATAGATTTTTGTATTGTAGTATTATCTGGTATACAATTCAGTCAGATGAAATACTCCTTCATAGCTATCTTTGCCTATCTCGTCGTGGCTTTGCTGTTAATGGCATCGCCAGTGTTAGCATCTATTGTTGTCGATGAGCAGGGTAATATCGTCGTGCGGCAAGGACAAGTTCTCTCGAGCGGAAGCGGCTCTGACGGCTCAGGTGGCGATGACAACAGCGGCAGCGGGAGTTCAAACTCCGATGACGACGGTGACGAAGATAGAAGCGGCAGTAGCGATTCTGATGATGACGATGCTACTCCTGGCGCTTCCCCTACCCCGAAGCCTCAACAAAAAGAAATTGCTGTCTCACAAGTGCCAGCCAATGTCATCGCTGCGGCTAGCAACGCTGTGCCTGGTATCAAATTCACTGAAGCGGAAGTGGAAGGATCCGGGACAAGCGCAAGCTACGAGCTGGAAGGATTCGCTGATGGCAAAGAGTATGAAATTAAGATCAATGCTGCCGGTACTGTCCTGAAGGTTGAATTGGAAGACAAGGAGGAAACACGCGTCAAGGCCGATGAGGAACGTACGGAAGTGCGTTTGCCGGGAGGTATTCGAGTGAAAACCAGAATTGAGGATGGCAAAGCCCGAACGGATGTCTACCAAGGCGGTACCAAAGTTAGGTTTGAGCGGGAAGGTGATCGTTTCCGCATTAAAGTAGAAGATGAGACGGGTGGAGAGACAGAAGTGGGTGAAGACGACATCCTGACGATTGACGAGCGAGCTGACAAAGGCCAGATCAGAGTGCGTACATTTAGCACGACCGCCGATCAAGCGCGTAACAGGGCCATTGTCGAGCGACTGAATACTCAGGCTTTAACCGACCTGCCGCTGTCAATTGACCTGGCTACGAACGAGCTGACTGTTACCACTCCAGCCGGCGAGCGCGTAGTCACCGTGCTGCCTGATCAGGCTGTGCAAAACATGCTGGCGGCCAATGTGATTGACCAAGTGGGCGGACAGGAGCTGGCCAACATTGTCCGCCAAGGCGGTATTGAAACCCTCAATCAGGTGATTACGCTGGCTGAACAAAATGGCGTACCGATCTATGTCGTACAGGGAGTTAAGAACCACCGGCTGCTTGGCTTTATTCCCGTCACGACTGACGTGACTGTCAGTATGTCGGCCGAGACCGGGGAAGTGCTTGAGACTGACCAGTCAGTTCTCGACACGATCGTCGATGTGTTTTCGACGTCAGCATAAAGAGCTGGTTTAGAACGCCTCGGCGGTTGCAATATCTCGCACTGGAGCGAGCGTAACGTGCTGATTTTGTAAGGTTAGTTTCGACTTTAGGCACAACAAGACGCTTCGCTTCTCTTCCCGCGTACCATCCCGCAGCACATATTTGGCATAGCTGCGAATATCAACTTCC
>Ga0214473_10001164_pt1 | contig 35562 bp, 34 predicted proteins | sample RVTome_7_FD_203509 | JGI IMG/M metagenome (GOLD analysis project Ga0214473, IMG submission 203509) | Soil microbial communities from uranium-contaminated site in the Upper Colorado River Basin, Wyoming, United States - RVT98D197 | ecosystem: Environmental > Terrestrial > Soil > Contaminated >... | reverse complement strand
CGGCACGCCGACTACGCCATCGACACGTCGGGGTCTCTCGCCGAAACGGTGGAACAGACAGAGCGTGTTTTTGCCCAGCTCGTTCGCGACGCCGAGCTTAAAAAGAAGGGGAAGGTTTGACCCCTTCTTGAGAGGTCAGGATTTGGTCTTGGAGAGGAGGGTCTTGAGTTCCTGGCCGGGCCGGAATTTGATCCGCTGACCCTTCTCGATGCGGATCTGTTTCTGACGGCGGATGTCGCGGCCGAATCCGGTCTTCTTGGCCACGACCTTGAAGCTCCCGAAGCCGCGGATTTCGACCTTTTCCTTGTTCGCCAGGGCGGTTTTGAGCGACTCCAGAACGGCCTCGACGATCGACAGGGACTTGGCCCTGTTGAACTCGGTCTTCTTCTCGATCGCGAGGGCGACATCGTTCTTGATCATCGGAGTCACTCCTTGGAAAAAAGCGAAACCTATATTTAATTGATTGAAAACAAAAAGTCAAGCACAAACTCCCGCGGCCGCGGCCGGTTGACTTGTCCCGGGCTTGTTCTTATAATGAACCTGCGTTGAGAGCCAAGATCCTCGTTATCCTCCTTCTCCTGGCGCCCCTTCTCGCGTCCGCCGAGGTGGTCAAGATCAAGGTCGCCGCGCCCATCCACCCCGTCACCTCCGAATACGTCGTCAAGTCCCTGGAACAGGCCGACCGCGACGGCGCGGACCTCGTCATCCTGACCCTCGACACGCCCGGCGGCCTGGACACCTCGATGCGGGAGATCATCGAGAAGATCGTCAACGCCAAGACCCCCGTGGCCGCGTTCGTCGGCCCGGGCGGCTCGCGGGCCGCGTCCGCGGGCTTCCTCATCGCCCTGGCCTGCGACGTCTTCGTCATGGCCCCGGGCACGAGCACGGGGTCGGCCCATCCCGTCGGCATCTCGCTCACCGGCCAGGCCATGGACAAGACGATGGAGGAGAAGGTCACCCACGACGCCGCGGCCTACGTCCGGACGATCGCGGAGAAGCGCGGCCGGAACGTGGGCTTGGCCGAGGACGCCGTCCGCAAGAGCCTGTCCTACACGGAAAAGGAGGCCCTCGACGGCGGCCTGATCGACTTCGTCGCCCCGTCCGAGGCGGACATCGTCGCCCGGCTCGACGGCCGGACGATCAAGCGCTTCGACGGCTCCGAGCGCACGCTCGCCCTCGCCGGCAAGCCCGTCGTCGACCGGCCCATGACTTTCCGCCAGAGGTTCCTTCTGACCATCGCCAACCCCAACCTCGCCTACATCCTGCTCATGATCGGGCTCCTCGGCCTCTATTTCGAGTTCTCCCACCCCGGGGCCATCCTGCCCGGAGTCCTGGGCGGCATCTCGCTGCTCCTGGCGATCTTTGCCTTCCAGATCCTGCCCATCAATTACGTCGGCCTGGGCCTCATCCTCCTGGCCGTCATCCTCTTCATCCTCGAGATCAAGGTCCAGAGCTTCGGCATGCTCGCCGTCGGAGGGATCGCCGCCATGATCATCGGTTCGCTCATGCTCATCAAGGCCCCCATCGCCGAGCTCCGGACCAGTCTCCGCTTCGTCCTGCCCGTCGTCATCGGCGTCGCCGCGATCGTCCTGTTCCTCCTCACCCTCGTCTTCAGGGCCCACCGCCGCCGCTCCTTCTCCGGCCGCGAGGGGATGATCGGCGAGACGGGGACGGCCCGGACCGACCTCTCCCCCACGGGCAAGGTCTTCGTGCACGGCGAGCTCTGGGAGGCCGAGGCCGGAGAGCCCGTCCGCGCCGGCGAGAAAGTCAAAGTCGTCGAGGTCCTCGAGGGCCTGAAAATAAGGGTCGGCAAAGTCTGACCCGACAGCATGAACGAGGCCCGGCGGCCTCGACAAGGAGAAGAGCATGAACCTCTTAACGGCGCCTATCATCGTCGTCGGTCTTATCGTCCTGTACCTCCTGAACTCCATCAAGGTCCTGCGGGAATACGAGCGGGGCGTCATCTTCCGGCTCGGCCGCCTCCTGCCCCAGCCCAAGGGGCCCGGCCTCATCTTCGTCTTCTCCCCCATCGACCGCATCGTCCGCATCAGCCTCCGGCTCATCACCATGGACATCCCGCCGCAAGACGTCATCACCAAGGACAACGTCACTGTTAAGGTCAACGCCGTGCTCTACTTCCGGGTCATCGATCCGCTCAAGTGCGTGATCGAGGTCCAGGACTATATCTACGCCACCTCCCAGCTGGCCCAGACGACCCTGCGCAGCCTCCTCGGCCAGGTCCCGCTCGACGATCTCCTCTCGGAGAGGGAGAAGCTTAACTCCCGGCTCCAGGAGATCATCGAACAGCACACCGACCCCTGGGGCATCAAGGTCCAGCTCGTCGAGATGAAACAGGTCGACCTGCCGGAGAATATGCAACGGGCCATCGCCAAGCAGGCCGAGGCCGAGCGCGAGCGGCGGGCCAAGGTCATCCACGCCGACGGCGAATTCCAGGCCGCCGACAAGCTGATCCAGGCCGCCGACATCATCTCGAAAAACCCGCAGGCCCTCCAGCTGAGGTTCCTGGGCACGCTCACCGATATCGCCGCCGAAAAGAACTCGACCATCGTCTTTCCTCTTCCTCTTGAGCTTTTGCGGGCATTCTCCTATGATAGGAACCCTGAGAAAAAACAAGCTGATGAAAAATAGAGATTTTCGGGAGATCCAGGTCTCGAGCACCCTGCTCGTCGTCATCTTTCTTGGGGTGCTCGCCCTGGGCGTCTTCATCTTCCTCCTCGGCGTCTCCGTCGGCAAGAAACAGTCCGCCGTCTCTCCCCCGACCCAGGTCGTCACCCAGCAGATCCCCGAACCGGTCAAGGAGCCCGCGGTCAAGCCGGCCCCCGCCGACACGGAGGCCGGCGCCGCCGCGCAAAAGACCCCGGCGAAGGAGACCGTCGTCGACAGGACGCCGGTCAATAAGCCGGTCGAGACAAAGACCGCCGCGCCCGCCGCGCGCGGCCTTTATTACGTTCAAGTCCTCGCCGTGGCCGACCGGGCCCAGGCCCAGGCCGCCGCGGACAAGTACCGGAAGCAAGGGTACACCGCCGTCATCGCCGACCCGCCCGCGGGGGAGAAGAACTACAAGGTCCGGCTGGGCGGATACGCGACGAAGGACCGGGCGACCGATCTCCTGAAGAAGCTGAACGCCGTGGCGGGCAAGAAAACGGATTACTGGGTCGTCCAGTACTGACCCGGCTGGAACCAGGAAGGATAAAAGAGCACATGAGCCCTATCGACCGATCATCCGAGGACCTCAAGACCCGCCTCGCCGGCCTCTTCGCGAAAGTCGAAGAGGTCCGAGGTTTTCTTTGACCTCGATCGCAAGAACGCCGAGTGGGCCGCGATAAACGTCCGTCTGGCCTCGCCCGAGGTCTGGCAGGACCAGAAGGCCTCACAAGTCCTCCAGCAGAAGAAGAAGCTCCTCGAGAAGGACATCCAGTTCTTCCGCAAGATCCTCGGCCAGAAGGAGGAGCTCGAGGTCCTGTCCGAGCTCGCGGCCGAGGGTGAGAGTGTCGAGGCCGACGTCAATGCCGCGGTCGCCCGGCTCGAGAAGGACCTCCAGGAGGCCGAGCTCAGGGCCCTTTTCTACGACGCCGACGATCCCCGCAATGCCATCTTGACCATCCATCCGGGCGCCGGTGGAACGGAATCCCAGGATTGGGCCGCGATGCTCCTCCGGATGTACCTGCGTTACGCCGAGCGCAAGGGCTTCAAGGCCGAGGTCCTCGACCACCAGCCCGGAGAGGAGGCGGGGCTCAAGAGCGCGACCATCCGCTTTGAAGGCGACTACGCCTTCGGGAATCTCAGCCAGGAGACCGGAGTCCACCGGCTCGTCCGCATTTCCCCGTTCGACGCGGCGAAGAGGCGGCACACCTCGTTCTCCGCGGTTTTCGTCTACCCCGAGATCGATGAGGACATCCCGATCGACATCAGCCCTGACGACATCAAGATCGACACCTACCGCTCGGGCGGCAAGGGCGGCCAGCACGTCAACACCACGGACTCGGCCGTCCGTATTACCCATATCCCGACCGGCATCGTCGTCCAATGCCAGAACGAGCGTTCCCAGCACAAGAACAAGGCCGCGGCCATGAAGGTCCTCAAGGCCCGCCTCTACGAGCTCGAGAAGACGAAACAGAACGAGAAACTGGAGAAGCTCGAAGACACTAAATCCGAAATCGCCTGGGGCAGCCAGATCCGCTCCTATGTCCTCCACCCCTACCGAATGGTCAAGGACCTGCGCACGCGCTTGGAGACCGGCGACACCGACCGGGTCCTCGACGGCGACCTCGATGAGTTCATCAAGGCGGCCCTCGTTCTCCGGCAGAAATCGGCCGCGGCCGCCGGACAAAGGAATGCGAAATGACCGAAGCCGACACAAAACCCAAGGATGAGGACGCGCAGGCCGGGGAGGCGGGCTTCCTGCCGCCCCTCGAGTTCAGCTCCCTGGTCATGCTCCTCTACTTCCCGGCGCTCGTCCAGCTCGGCCTCGTGGAGGATCCGACGACGGGCGCACTCCGGGAGAGCCTGGACTTGGCCAAGCGGAATATCGACCTCCTCGACCTGCTCAAGGACAGGACCAAAGGGAACCTCGAAACCGAGGAGCAGCAGTTCCTCGACGGCGTTCTCGATCAGCTCAAGCTGGCCTATCTCAAGAAGGCCGACATCGTGAAGATGTAGACGGATGGTCGTATACCACGGCCTCGATGATCCCCGCCTCCTCCCCTGCCCCGCCGCCGTGGCCGTGGGGAACTTCGACGGTCTCCATCTCGGCCATCGGAAGATCCTGTCCAGGCTCTGCCGGCTGGCCGGGAGGCGCGGCCTGCGCTCCCTCGTCCTGACCTTCGATCCCCACCCCGAGCGCGCGCTCGGCCGGAAGTCGGTTCTCATGATCGATACGCCCGGACAGCGGCTGGCCCGGCTCGGCGAGACCTGCATCGACGCCGTCGTCGTTATTCCTTTTGGCCGGGCCTTCGCCCGCCTAGACGGACCGGCCTTCGTGAACGGCGTCCTGCGGGACCGGCTTGGGGCCCGGGAGGTCGTTGTCGGCCGGGGCTTCCGCTTCGGCCGGGACCGGGGCGGCGACACCGCCCTCCTCGGCCGGCTCGGCCGCCTAGCCGGGCTCGGCGTTCACATCATCGCCCCGGTCGTCCGCGCCGGCGTGACCGTCAGCTCGACGGCCGTCCGCGGCCTTATCGGACGGGGCCGGGTCGAAGAGGCCGCGGGCCTGCTGGGCCGGCCCTACGAGATCTCCGGCCGCGTCGTCCGGGGCCGCCGGCGGGGACGGCGCCTTGGCTTCCCCACGGCCAACGTGGCGGCCTCGAACGAGCTTCTGCCCGGGGGCGTCTTCATCACCGAGGCGGTCTGCCGGGGCCATGCCTATCCCTCCGTGACCAGCATCGGCACGAACCCGACCTTCGGACGCCACACCCTGAGCGTCGAGACGCTTCTCCTCGACTTCCACGGCTCCCTCTACGGGGCCGCGATCACGGTCCGTTTCCTCCGCAAGCTCCGCCCGACCCGGACCTTCCGGGACGCCGAGACCCTGGCCGCCCGCATCCGCCGGGATGTCGAGGAAGCCCGGGCCTGGTTCGCCCGGCGGGGTTGACATTTCGGGAGGGTTCGGGCATGTTCAAGGGGCCGGATTCCCCCACACCAGGAGCCGCCGCATGGATGAGAAGATCAAAGCGCGCATCATGGACGCGACCCGGATCCGCCGCGTCCTGACCCGCGTCGCCACCGAGATCATCGAGAGGAACCGGAATCTCAAGAACCTGGTCATCGTGGCCGTCAAGCCCCGGGGCCTGACCATCGCCAAGCGCATCGCCCGCCAGATCGCGGACCTCGAAGGCGTCGACGTTCCCATCGGGCTTCTCGATATCAGCCGCCACAGGGACGACGTGCCGGCCGGACGCTCCAAGGCCTCTCTCGACGAGGCCGCGCTCGGCTTCTCCGTCGTCAAGAAGGACGTCCTCCTTATCGACGACGTCCTGATGACCGGCCGGACCATGCGCGCCGCCATGGACGCTCTCATCGACCGTGGCCGGCCGAAATCCGTCCAGCTCGTGGTCCTCGTCGACCGGGGCCACCGCGAGCTGCCGATCATGCCCGACTACGTCGGCAAGGTCCTGCCGACCTCCCGCCGCGAGGCCGTCAGGGTCCGTCTCAAGGAGACCGACGGCAGTGAAGAGATCATCATCGCCGAGCCGGTCCAGTTCGGCGGCCCGAGGAAACGGTGATCCTATTCCGGGGCGGCCGCGTCGTCGACCCTTCGGAGGGACTCGACGGCCTGCTCGACGTCCTCATCGACCGCGGACGGATCAAGGCGGTCGGGCCCCGCCTCGGCGCCGCGGCCGAGAGGATCGTCGACGCCGCCGGCCTCCTCATCGTCCCGGGCCTTATCGACATGCACGTCCATTTGAGGGAACCGGGCTTCGAAGCGAAGGAAACGATCCTCACGGGCGCCCGCGCGGCCGTACGGGGCGGCTTCACGACGGTTTGCGCCATGCCCAACACCCGGCCCGTCAACGATCGCCGGGAGACAACCGAGCGGATCCTCACCGAGGCCCGCCGGGCTGGGCTGGCCAACGTCCTGCCCATCGCCGCCGTCACCCTCGGCTCCGCCGGCCGCGAGCTCACCGATATGGCGGACCTCGTCGCGGCCGGGGCGGCCGCCTTTTCCGACGACGGCCGCCCCGTCGCGGACAGCCGGACGATGCGCCGGGCCCTCGAGGCCGCGGCCGCGGCCGGCAGCTTGATCATCGACCACTGTGAAGACCTGCCGCTCGCGGAGGGCGGCGTGATCAACGAGGGCCGCGCTTCGGCCAGCCTCGGGCTCCCGGGCATCCCCGCGGCCTCGGAGGACATCGCGGTGGCCCGCGACATCATCCTGGCCGAGGCCCTCGGGGTCCGCGTCCATATCGCCCACCTTTCCACGGCCGGTGCGGTCCGCATGGTCGGCGAGGCCAAATCCCGCGGTGTCCGCGTCTCGGCCGAGGCGACGCCCCACCACCTCCTCCTCACCGACGAGGCCCTCGGGACGCGCGACACGAATTTCAAGATGAACCCGCCGCTGCGGTCCGCGGCCGACGGGGCCGCGCTCGTCGAAGGGCTCCGGACGGGCGCGCTGGACGCCATCGCCACCGACCATGCCCCCCACACGGCCGAGGAAAAAACCCGCGCTTTCGAGGCGGCCCCGTTCGGGATCGTCGGCCTCGAGACCGCGGTCTCCCTCGTCTTCGACCGCCTGGTCAGGCCAGGGACCATCTCGCTTCCCCGCTTCGTCGAGCTCATGTCCGCCGGACCGGCCCGCATTCTCGGTCTGGCGCGAAAGGGCCGCCTCGCCGTCGGGAACGACGCCGATCTGACCCTTATCGATCCGGACCTTTCCGTCACTGTCGACAAGCGCGCGTTCGAATCCAAGGGCCGCAACACGCCCTTCGACGGATGGGCGCTCCGCGGCGGGCCGGTCATGACCGTCGTCGGCGGCCGCATCGTCTACCCCTTCGAAGGCCCGGGCCCGGAGGGTCGGCCATGACCATAGACCCAAAGAAGGCCGGACGGCTGGAGAAGGCCGTCGGCTATGTCTTCAAGGACAAGGCCCTCCTGGAAAAGGCCCTGACCCACAGCTCCCATGCCTACGAAGCGCAGCCGGGATCTCCGGAGGACAACGAGCAGCTCGAGTTCCTGGGGGACTCGGTCATCGGGCTCATCGCCGCCGAGTTCTTCATGACCGCCTTCCCCGGAAGGAACGAGGGCGAACTGTCGAAGCTCAAGGCGGCGGCGACGAGCACCATGGCCCTGGCCCAGCTGGCCCGCGCGATCAAGCTCGACAAGGCCATCCTCCTCGGCCGGGGCGAGGAGCGGTGCGGCGGCCGGAAGAAGCCCTCCATACTCGCCGGCGCTATCGAAGCCCTGGCCGGGGCCCTCTACCTCGACGGAGGCTTCGACGCGGCCCGGTCTTTCGTCTCCGGGCTCCTCGCGTCCCGCCTTAAGCCCATCAGATCGGAATCGCAGACGATCAACAACTCCAAGTCGGCCCTCCAGGAGATCTGTCAGAAAGCGGGCCTGGCCGTCCCCGTCTACCGGCTTGTTTCGGAGAAAGGGCCGGCCCACGACCGGACCTTCATCATCGAGGTCCGCCTCGGGGGGAAGGTCCTGGCGAGATCGAAGGGGGCGTCCAAGAAAAGCGCCGAGCAGGCGGCGGCCGAGAGGGTCCTCAAGGCGTTCTTCGGCCGGAAGATCAAGAGGATCTCGCCCGAGGCTTTCATCATCGAAGCCGGCGATCTCGTCCTTCCCTGACCCCCGCCCGGGCGGACGTCAGTGCCCCATCAGGACCGCGACCGGCCGGAGCGCCGGGATATTCTGGCAGACGATCATGATGACGGCGGTCAGCGGGATCGACAGGATCATGCCCGGGATCCCCCAGAGCCAGCCCCAGAAAAGCAGGGAGAAGAAGACGAGGAGCGGGCTGAGGCCGAGCCCCTTGCCCATGACCCGGGGCTCGACGATATCCCCCAGGATGGAATCGAGACCGACGGTGATGACGAGGATCCAGAAGGGGGTCCAGAAGGTCCCGAACTGGAAGAACGCGAAGCTGACGCGAATGATGGCCGCGATGAGCGAGCCGACGCTGGGGATGAAATTCAGGAAGAACGCCAGCAGGCCGAAAAGGGCTGCGAAATCGACGCCGAAAGCCGTCAGGACGATCCAGACCATCAGGCCGTTGCCCAGGCTGACCGCCGTCTTGATGACCAGGTACTTCCGGATCTGCTGATTGATCCGCTCCAACATGCCACGGACGCGGTCGGCGTTGCCGTCCCCGAGGGCCTTGGGGATCTTTTTCTCGGCCCGTCCCCGGCCGGCGACGATGAACACGAGGAAGAAAAAGACGAGGAAAAGCTTGCCGAGGACGCTGAAGAATGGGCCGATGGCCTTGAGGATGGCGCTCCCGACCCTGTTGACATCGAGGCTCTTCAGGGTCGAGGGGAGGTCGATCTTGAAGGGGCCCAGCCCGCTCTCCAGGAAGCGGGCCACGTCGTTGAGCCGCTCCTGGTACTTAGGCAACTCGGCCACGAAGGCCTTGCCGCTCGAATAGACCAGGACGCCGACGAGCGAGAGGAAGACGAACATCAGCGCTAGGACCACGATCACCGCCCCCGGCCGGGGGCAGCGGCAGCCCGTCAGAAAGGTCAGCGCGGGATCGATGATGTAGGAGAGAAAGACGGCCAGCATGAAGGGCAGAAGGACGGGCCGGGCCAGCTTCAGGACGAACCCGGCGACGAACAACAGGACGATCGCCAGGGCCCCCTTGAAGAACGTGTCGTCCTTCATTCCGGCTCCCTCTCCGGCCCCTTAACCGGCCCTCCTCATTTCTCGCCCTTCTTGTCGGCGAGAGCGGCGGTCGAGGCCCGGAGGAGCGCCTCCCCCGCCGCCTCGAGCCCGTCCGGCACGCGCATCGCTCCGCAAAGGACGCCGCCGACACGGCCGATATAGAGATGCTGGCCGTAGCGGTTCCGGACGTGGACACCGGTCTCCTTCTTCTCGACGGCCTGCTTGTCCGCCGTCAAGGCGTCGAGAAGCTGGGTCAGCATCCCTTCGGCGTCCTTGTCGGACCCGCCGTCGATGAAAAAGCCCTCCAGATCGCGGCCGCCCGATCGATAGGTCGCGACATAGCCGTCGTGGAGGAACTCGTAGCCCATGACGTTTCTCTTGATGTACTTCTCGCTCCGGGCGACGAGGCCGTCCTTGGGGAAGGCCAGCACGAGCGCCGGAAGCCCGCCTCCGGACTTGATCGCGCCGGCCACCTTGGCGGCGACCTCGACCAGGGACGGCTCGGTGGCGTCGCCGAGGCCGAAGGACAGGAGCTTCACATAGAAGCGTCCGGCCAGGAAGTTCAGGGCCTCGCCCTCGACATAGCCCAGCTCGCCCAGGCCGACGGCCTTGTTCTCCGGGTATCGCTCGGCCCCGAAGATGCCGAACGCGTTGAGCGGCAGGCCCATGTCGTAGATCTCCAATGTCACGGTCGCTCCCGTGCCCTTCTTCTCGAGATCGGCGACCAGGAGCTCCCGGAAATCGTAGCTCAGGTAGCTCTCGGCGGCCCCATTGATGTATTCGAAGAGAGACTCGGGAAAGTAGCTCCGGGGATCTTCCGAGAGGGTCCAGCCGGCGAGCTGGGGAACGAGCGCCGTCAGCTCGGGGCTCGCCGGACGCGCCTGGGATGCGGCGGCCGGCGCCAGAAGACAGAGGACCGCCAGGAGGGCGCGAACGGCAGGGCCTGTCCAATAAGGGGCGCTTCGCATGTTCAACCTCCGCGTTTTGTCTCCGGGATTAATATATCGGAGGGGGGCCGTCTTGGCAAGCGCCCCTGTCGGCGCCAATTTGACAGGTCCCGGCAAATGGCCCATCATTGAACGAGCATGGCCAAAGCGCGCGTCGTCGTCATCAGGTCCGGGAGCGTGTGGTCGCCGGCCGGCGGCCCCGACCCGGCCGTCGCCGCCAGGATGTTCGCCCGCGGCTTTTCCCTCGTCACGGGAGAGGAGGACGGCCCGGCGGCGGCCGCTGCGCTTTTCCGGCCAGACGACCGGATCGGCATCAAGATCAACACCATCGGCGGCCGGGCCATCAGCACGCGACCCGAGACCGCGCTGGCCCTCGCGGCGTGGATCTCGCGGAACGGCCTTCTCGCGAAGAACCTCTTCGTCTGGGACCGGACGACGCGGGAGCTCCGCGATGCCGGTTACGCGCTCTCCGCCGGGCGGAGCGAGGTCAGGGTTTTCGGCACCGACGCGGCCGGGGTCGGCTACGGCGCCGACCTCGTCTCCCACCTCGGGGTGGGCAGCCTGTTCTCGAAGATCCAGACGGAATTCGCCACGGCCTCGATCAGCCTGGCCATCCTTAAGGATCATGGCCTGGCCGGGGTGACGGCGGGCCTGAAGAACTATTTCGGAGCCATCCACAATCCCAACAAGTATCACGAAGGCCGCTGCGATCCCTTCATTGCCGAGGTCTTCGACGCGCCGCCGGTCAAATCGAGGCATCGCCTGACGATCCTCGACGCCCTCGTCGTCCAGTATCACAGGGGACCCTCGTATCACGCCCGCTGGGCCGAGAAGTTCGCGGGCTTCGTGTTCAGCCTCGACCCCGTGGCGGCCGACGCCGTCGGCTGGACCATCATCGAGCGCCTCCGGGCGGCCGCCGGCCTGCCGACGCTTTCGGAAGAAGGGCGGGCCCCGTCGTACCTGGCAACGGCCGAAAAGATGGGCCTCGGCCGGGCCGACCCGGCGGAGATCGAGACGGTCGAGGAGACGGTGGCGTGAACAGGCGCGGCTTCCTCCGGGGCGCGGCGGGCGCCGGCCTGGCTCTGGGCGCGGGCCTGCCCGCACTCGGGGCCCGTCTGCGGGGTTTCGGGGCCGGTCCGAACCTTTCGCGCGTCGAGGCCCGCTACTACGTCAAGCTCCCCGACCGTGAGATCGAGTGCCGGCTCTGCCCGAGGCTTTGCCGGCTCGGCGACAAGGAGCGCGGCTACTGCGGGGTCCGGGAGAACATCGGCGGCACCTACTACACCCTGGTTTACGGAAAGGTCTGCGCCCTCAACGTCGACCCGATCGAAAAGAAGCCGTTCTTCCACGTCCTCCCCGGCACGACCGCGTTGTCGCTGGCCACGGCCGGCTGCAACGTGAACTGCAAATTCTGCCAGAATTGGGAGATCTCCCAGGCCCGGCCCGAACAGGTCGAGGCCTTCGACCTCGCGCCCGAGGAGGCGGCCGCCCGTGCCGCCGCGTCGGGCTGTCCCTCGATCGCCTATACCTACACCGAGCCGACCGTCTACTTCGAGTACATGGTCGACACAGCCGTCCGGGCGAAAAAGCGCGGCATCCGCAACATTGTCGTGACCGGCGGGCACATCAGCCCGGAGCCGCTCGCCGAGCTCCTCGGCGTCGTCGATGCCGTCAAGGTCGATCTCAAGGGATTCACCGAGGAGTTCTACGCCGCATACGTCCGGGGCGCCCTCAAGCCGGTCCTCGAGACGATCCGGGCCGTCGCCAGGTCCAAGGTCTGGCTCGAGATCGTCGTTCTCGTCATCCCGACCTTGAACGACAGAATGGACCTCATCCGGGACATGGTCCGCTGGATCCGGGACGAGGCCGGCGAAGGCGTCCCCGTCCATTTCACCCGGTTCCAGCCGATGTATCTCGTCAAGAACCTGCCCCCGACCCCGGTCTCCACGCTCGAAGCCGCGCGCCGGATCGCCCTCGAGGAGGGCCTGCGCTATGTTTACGTAGGCAACGTCCCCGGCCACGAATCGGAGAACACCTATTGTCCCGGCTGCGGAAAGGTGGCCATCGCCAGGGCCGGCTACGCGATCGAGGCCCTCCGGCTCAAGAAGGGCAAGTGCGAGTCATGCGGGACGCCCATCCCCGGGATCTGGGCTTGAAGCCGCGGCTGCCGCCATTTCTCCTGGGCTTTCTGGCGGCCGCGTTCCAGATCTATCTCCTCAGGGAATTCTCCGCCGAATTCTACGGCAACGAGCTCACCTTCGGCCTCTTCCTCGGCTCCTGGCTGCTATGGGGAGGGCTGGGCAGCCTCGTCAGGCCGCGAAAGACGCCGGGAAGCGCGGGAGCCAAGCTGGCCGGGCTCTACGGGCTGGCCATCGCGCTCTTCTTCGCCGGGCTCGTCGCGCTGAGATTCTCCCATAAGCTGATGGGCCTCTTCCCGGCCGAGCTGACCGGCCTCTTTCCCGCTCTGGGGTTCGCCCTCGTCCTGAGCCTGCTCGTGAGCTTCCCCCTGGGTCACGCCTTCGCGCTCAACGCCTCCGCCCACAGCGGCGGAGTCCCGGCCGTCTACCTTCTTGAATCGGCCGGCGCGGCGGCGGCCGGTCTCGTCGTCCATTTCGCGCTCATCCCGCGCTTCTCGAATTGGCAGGGCGCCGCCATGGTCGGCGCGGCCGCGGCGGCCGCCGCTCTCCTCGCGATGAGGCCGGGACGCCACAAGGCGCTTCTTGCGGCCGCGCTCCTGCTGGCCGCGGGCTTGGCGGTCTTCGACCTTCCGTCGCAGAAAGCCGCGTGGAAGCCCCTTCGCCTCGTCGAGGCCGGGGACACGCCCTACGGCAAGCTCCAGGTCATCCGGAACGAAGAGCAGGTCACCGTCTTCGACAACGGCCTGGCCGTCTTCTCCCACCCTGACGAAGGGGCGGCCGAGGAAGCGGTCCATTTCGCCCTGCTCCAGCGTGACGGCCCGCGCCGGGTCCTTCTCGTCGGAGGCGGAGCGAGCGGCGGCGCCGCCGAGGCCCTGAAATACCCGGGCGTCCAAGTGGATTGCGTCGAGCTCGACCCGGCCATCATCCGCCTCGCCGATAAGCATCTGCCGGGGCCGGTCCGGACAGCCCTCGTCAATCCGCGGGTCCGTCTCATCTTCCGTGACGGACGGACCTTCATCGGCCGAACGGAGGACCGCTACGGAGCGATCCTCCTCAGCCTGCCCGAGCCAGCGACGGCCCAGATCAACCGGTATTACACGAGGGAATTCTTCCTCGAGGTCCGAGCCAGGCTCTTGCCGGGAGGGGTTTTCAGCTTCGTCGTCCCTTCGGCCGAGAACTACATCAGTCATCCGCTGTCCCAATTCCTGGGCTCGCTCGCGGCGACGCTCCGGGGCGTCTTCCCCCACGTTCTCGCTGTCCCCGGGAGCAACTGCGTCTTTCTGGCCTCCGACGCTTCCCTCTCGATCGACCCGGCGTTCCTATCGGCGGCCATCGCGCGGCTCAGCCTGGATCTCCCCTACCTTGGTCCGGGCATGCTCAAGGCCCGCCTCGATCCGGCTCGCATCGATGACCTGGCCGGCAAGCTGTCCGCTCCGGATGCGAGGATCAACCGGGACCTTGTCCCCGTGAGCTATTACTTTCACGCGGTCCTCTGGGCGGGCCAGTTCCGCGGCGCCGAGGCCCGGGCGCTGAGGGCCGCCGGGCGGATCTCTCCCTTCTGGATCCTGGACCTGCCGCTCGTTGTCATCGCTCTCGGGCTCGCCGCCCTGGCGGCCTTCCGCCGTCGCTCCCCGGCCCGCTTTCTCGTCCCCGTGGCGGTGATGGGCTTCACTTCGATCGCCGTGGAGCTTGCCGTATTCATCGCCTTCCAGGCTAATTTCGGATTCGTCTACGGGAAGATCCCCCTTCTCCTTGCGTCCTTCATGGCCGGACTGGTCCTCGGATCGCTGGTCGCCCGATCGCGGGTTCTCGCCGGCGCTGGGCTGCCCGCCGTCCAGGCGGCCTTCGTCGTCCTGCTCTTGCTGACGTACAAGAGCCTCTCCGGGGCCGGAGGAGAGTCCGCTCCGTTCGCCCTGCTCCTCGGCTTCGGCGTCGTTGGAGGATATCTCTTCGTCGCCGCGAACCGGCGATTGCTGCCTGTGAGCGCGCATCCGGGCCTCGGCTACGGCGTCGACCTGCTGGCGTCCTTCGCCGGCGTGATCCTCGCCTCGGGACTGATCATCCCGCTTTTCGGCATCCCCGCCCTCATCCTCCGCCTAGCCCTCCTCAACGCCCTCTGCTTCATCTACCTTTTGGCCGCTCCGCGACCGGTCGTCTAGTCTTCACCATCCATTCGCGAAGCAAAGCTATTCTCCTCTCGCCAGCGACACTTGCGGACGGGAGAGTGACGCAGCGGCGTGGGGGCCCCCCACCCGCGCGGAGCCGCTGATGCCGATGAGCCCTTTGGAGCGGCGAGCACGGATGGGGGAAACGCCGTGAGAGGAACAGTCCCGTCCGCAACTGTCGCTCTGCAACTCTTCGGGCCTGACTGGGATTGTAATATAATGGTGAGCCTGGCTCAGGAGATCCATGTTCGAAGATTCGCTCATTCCGCCGAAAAAGGACAAGCCGTCGCCGCGCGACAAGGCCCTCGGCATCCTCGTCACCGTTCTTGTTCACGTGCTTCTGGGTATTCTGATCTATCATGGCCGGTTCACGGTCAAGATCCTCCCCTTTGCGAAAGAAGAGGTCCGCACGGTCCTCATTGTCCCGCCGCTCAAAGTGGCCCTCCCCAAAGTCGTCGGGGGACGGGGCCTTTCGGAGATCCCCGGAGGGCCTCAGGAGGCCGCGGGACCCGGGCGGGCCGCCCGCCAACCCGAGGAGGTCCGTCCGGAGCCCGAGCCCGAGCCCGTTGAGCCGGCCGCGGCTGAAGTCGCCGGATTGCCTGCCGGGGGGGGCACGGTCCCTCCGCCCGGTTCGGGCTCGGTCATCCCTTCCCTGTCGTCGCGATTCCAGCAGTCGATCACGACACACGGCAAGTCCGACCTGATCATCCCGCTCGCCCCTCCCGGCACACCCCCGGGCCCTCCCGGGATCGGGGGCGGCGCCCCCCTTCCCGATTTCCCGAAATACGCCAGCGGCGCGTATAGCGGCGGGGTGACCGGGTACGGGAGGGGGCGGGGCGGGAGCGGCACCGGCCGCGGCGGCGGGGGCGGCCGGCAGCGCGTCGGGATGTCCATCCCGCTCAAGGGCTACGATCTGCTGCCGTGGGCGACGGCCGTCATCGACCGGCTTCAGCTCAATTGGTCCCTTCCGTCCGTGCCGGAAGTCCCGGACGCCGCCAGGATCAGCATGATCGTCGTCATCAAGAAGAGCGGCGAGCTCGATTCGATCGAGATCCTCGAGGGGACGAGCCTCGAGACCCTCGACCGGGCGGCCCTCGAAGCCATCCGCGCCTCTCTCCCCTTCCCCGCTCTTCCCGCCGATTTTCCCGGCGACCTCCTCGAGATCACCTTCGAGTTCGTCTACAATGACTAAGAGAATCGCGGCGGTCGTCGTTGTCGTCCTGGCGCTCGCCGCGGGACTGCGGGCCGACTGGAAGTCGGAGCTCAATTCGCGCCTCGGCCGCAGCCCCGACTACAGGGCCGCCTGGGACTTCCTGGCCGAGGAGATCAAGAAGCTCGAGCCGGAGGACCGCCAGACGGCCTCGTTCATCCTCCCCTTTCTCGCCGAGAAGCTCGGCGATAAGGACAAGGAAAAGGACCTCGTATCGGATTACTTCGAGACCTATCAGGACAACGATCCCGATTTCGGCTTCCTCGAGGACTACGCCCTGCGCGACCTGCTTGCTTTCTGGGCCACCTGGAAGCGCATCTATCCCCTGGTCTACGACGTCAATCTCCTCTCCTACTCGCGGACGCCGGCGACGGGCCTGCCCGCCTCGGTCGACATCGGCCTCGAGCTCCTCAACGAGGCCTTATACCGTATCTCGCTCGGGCCCTACATCCTCGAGGGCGGGCACTGGCCCAAGGGATTCCACATCCTGACGATACCTCTCCGGGACCTCTTCAGCCGCTCGGACACCTACGATTTCATTCTCGACCTCAAATCCGGCGATCTCATCTGCCGCAAGCCGATCCGGGTCCGCGTCGATATCGCCGACCTGGCCCCCACCCAGGCCCCCCCGCCGCGGGAGACCTTCTCGCCGGCCCCGGGCCTGCCGTCCAAACCCATCCAGGAGGGGGAGATCTCCGTCTTTATCGACGGTAAGCTCGTCCTGCGGAGCCGAAAGATCGCCGCCCGACCCGCTCCTTTCACTTTCCCACTGGGCGGCCCGCTCATGCAGGGACAGAAGCCCTACATGCCGCCTCCGAAGAACGATCCCATGATGAGCGGCGTCAACATTCTCGATGCCCTCGCGCTGGCCTATAAGACCATCAAGGACTTGGTGGCCAAGAGACCGCCGCGACCCTCGGCCCCCTCTTATCAGAAGGTCAGCGTCCTGTCCTTCGCTTACTCCCGGACGATGGCCGGCGGCGAGTCCGTTTCGGCCCGGGCCTCCTTGTCCCTGCCGCCCGCCAAGGCCGTCCTCCTCAGGGAATAAGGGCTTGATTTGACTTCGGCCCGGGGTCTGGTATATCTTCAGTCAAGAGGAGGCTTCCGATGGGCGAGAAGGAAGTCGAAAGACGTCTCTGTCAGAGGTTCAAGATCACCGGGGCCACCGTTTCCTACCGGAAAGAGAAGCTCTTCTCCTCCAAGGCCGGGACCGATGAGGAGTTCTGCCCGGTCCTCGACCTCAGCCGCGGCGGCATCCGTTTCCTGACCCAGAAACCCCTGAAGTTCAAGTCCCGGATCCGGATCCAGCTTTCGATCCCCGGCGAGCGTGTCCCGCTCGATCTCAAGGGCCGGGTGCGATGGTCGACGTTCAACGCCGGGAAGAGCTACAAATTCCAGGCCGGCGTCCAGTTCAATCCCTACGGGCTCGAAAAGGGCCAAAACGTCCCCCAGACGCTGACCAAGATCGTGGGGCTGGAGCAGAGATTCGCGGAGCCGGAAACGCCTGCCGGCCTCCCGAAAGCGGATGAGATCGTCGCCTGACCCGGACGGCTAGCGCCCGGCCTTCGGCTTGGCGGATTTTTCCCCTTCGACGACGACGAGGGAGTAGTCCGCGATCTCCAGCAGCATCTTATTGATGGACTGGAGCAGCCCCAACCGATTCTGGCGCACTTTCTTCTCTTCGGCCATCACCAGGACCTTGTCGAAGAATGTGTTCAGCACGGGTTGGAGCTTGAAGAGGATCCCCTGGGCCCGGGCGAAATCCCCGCGGGCGATCATCGGCTCGGCGTTGTCGCGGATGATCGAGAGCGTCGAGGAGAGATCGCGCTCCTCTTTCTCGACGAAGAGGTCGGGGTTGACCTTGGCCGCCGCGGGCATGCCCTTGAGGATGTTGTTGATCCTCTTGGCCATGAGGATGAACGGCTCGAATTGCGGGCTGGATTTGAGAGCGTCCAGGGCCTCGACCCGGGCCAGGACGTCGACGATCTGATCGACTCCCGGTCCGAGGGCCGCGCCCACGAGGTCGTAGCGGAAGCCCCTCTTCTCCAGGATGAAACGCAGCCGGCCGGCGAAAAAATCGAGGCAGGCGGCCTTGACCTCGGCGCGGCCGAGGGTCAGGCGGTCTCCGTAGATCCCCAGGATGCGGTCGAGAAGCAGGGGGAACGAAAACCGGAGCTTCCTGTCCAGCGCGACCTTGCAGACGCCGTGGGCGTTGCGGCGCAGCCCGAAGGGGTCGCTCGAGCCGCTGACCTGAAGGCCGGCGCCGATCGCGCCGACGATCGAATCCATTTTGTCCGCGATCGACAGGATGGCCCCCGCGGGCGTCGTCGGCGACGCGTCGTCGAGGCCCGCCGGCTGGTAGTGCTCGTAGATGGCCTGGTGGACGACGGCCGGCAGGCCCTCCTGCCTGGCGTAGATCGCGCCGATGCGGCCCTGGAGGCCGGAGAACTCCTTGACCATGTCCGTCACCAGGTCCGCCTTGCAGAGGGCCGCGGCATCGACGGCCCCGGCTTTGATCCCGGCGAGGCCGAGCTTGTCGCAGAGGTAGCCGACGGTCTTTTTCAGGCGCTGGGTCTTGTCGTCGTAGCTGCCGAGCTTTTCCTGGAAGAGGACGTTCTTCAGCTCCGCCGCCCGCTCGCGCAGGGGGACCTTGCGGTCCTGGTCCCAGAAGAAACGGGCGTCCTCGAGACGGGCCCGCAGGACCCGCTCGTTGCCCCGCCGGATGAGCCCTTTCGCGTCCGCGGCGGCGTCGGCGACCCCGATGAAGTACGGCAGCTGCTTCTTGTCCTTGACGACGGAGAAGAGATTCTGGCCTTCGCGCATGGCCGTCGACAGGACCTCGATCGGCAGGCTGAGGTAGCTGTCGGGAAACGCGCCGAAGACGACCAGCGGGTGTTCGATGACGAGGGTCAGGTCTTCGAGAAGCTCCGGGTCGGGATAGATCTTGGCCTTGAGCGAGGCCAGCGCGGCCTCGATCTGGGCGAGGATCATTCTCTTCCGGGCGGCCGGGTCGATGATGACGAAGCTCTTTTCCAAGGCCGCTTGATACGAAGCGAAGTCCGCGGCCCGGATCGGGCCCGGCGCGGCGATCCTATGCCCGATCGTCTCATCGGAGGCTTTTAATCCTTCGAACGACGTCGCGACCGGACGCCCGCCAAAGACGCAGAGCAGGCCGTGGATGGGGCGGGAGAAGCGGAACGGGCTCTCCCCCCAGCGCATCATCTTCGGGAACGTGAGCGAACCCAGGAGCCGCGGGACGGCGGCGGCAAGGATATCAGAGGCCGGCGTCCCTTTGGCCCGTCGCTTGAACCCGAGGTACTCGCCCTTGGCCGTGCGGATCGCCTCGAGCGCGCCTTCATCGACGCCTTGCGATCTGGCGAAGCCCTTGCCGGCCGCGGTGAGGGCGCCGTCGGGCCCCTTGGCAATGGCCAGGGGCGGCCCGGTGACGACCTCCTCCCGGTCCTCCTGTCCTTCGGCGAAATCGCCGGCGACGATGAGGCGGCGCGGGGTGGCCAGGGTCTTGAGCGAGCGGATATCGATGCGGGCCTCGAGGAGCTCTTTGCGGAAGCCCGCCTCGATCTGCTCGAGGGCCGAGCGGATATGGGAGGCCGGGAGCTCCTCCGTCAACAGCTCGAGAAGGAATTCCATCAGGCGCCGTCCTTCCCGCCGGCATACCGCCGGGCGATATCGTTGACGAGGGCGCGGATCTGGGAGATCATCTTGACCCTCTCGGTGACGCTGACGGCGCCACGGGCATCGAGCATATTGAAATTGTGGGAGCACTTCAGGCACATGTCGTAGGCCGGCAGGAGGAGGTTCTTTTCGACCAGGCGGGCCGCTTCCTTCTGACAAGCTACGAAGGCCTGGCGGAGCATCGCGATGGAGGCGACCGAGAAGTTGTACTCCGAGAACTCCTTCTCCTCGCGGAGGCGGAGGTCGCGGTAGCTGACGTCCGCCGACCAGTCGAGGTCATAGATGTCGTCCTTCTGCTCGAGGAACATCTCCAGCCGCTCAAGGCCGTAGGTGATCTCGACCGGGACGGGCGAAAGATCGATGCCGCCGCACTGCTGGAAGTAGGTGAACTGGGTGATCTCGAGGCCGTCGAGCAGGACCTGCCAGCCGACCCCCCAGGCGCCGATCGTCGGGGACTCCCAGTTGTCCTCGTCGAAGCGGAGGTCGTGGTCCTCGAGGACGACGCCGAGCGACCGGAGGCTTTGGACATAGATGTCCTGGATCGCGGCCGGCGATGGCTTTATGATGACCTGATACTGGAAATGCTTCTGGACCCGGTTGGGATTCTCGCCGTAACGCCCGTCGTCCGGGCGGCGCGACGGCTGGACGTAGGCGACCCGCCACGGCCGCTTGTCGAGGACGCGGAAGAACGTATCCGGCGTCATTGTTCCGGCGCCGACCTCGACGTCGTAGGTTTGGGCCAGATAGCAGCCTTGGCCGGCCCAGAACCGGTGCAGACCGAGGATCAGGTCTTGGACGGACATTTTAGGCTTTCTTCTCCCAGCGCAGGACCGGGAACTTGGCCGCGGCGACCTCGTCGAGCCGGCTGACGTAGGTAACGTGGGGGGCCGTGTGGAGGATGTCCGGATTCTCGCGGGCCTCCTTGGCGATGGCCTTCATCGCGTCGATGAACATGTCGAGGTCGCGCCGGCTCTCGGTCTCGGTCGGCTCGATCATGAGCGCGCCGTGGACGATGAGCGGAAAGGACATCGTCGGCGGATGCATGCCGTAGTCGATGAGCCTCTTGGAGATGTCGAGGTTGGACACCCCGAAGGCCTTCTGGATCTTGTCGGAGAAGACGCACTCGTGCATGGACGCCGTCGTGTACTTGAGGTCGAAGTCCCCTTCGAGGCTCTTGCGGATGTAGTTGGCATTGAGGACCGCGAACTCGGCGATCTCCCGGACGCCCTTGGGTCCGAGCGTCAGGATATAGCAGAGGGCCCGGACATTGACGGAAAAGTTCCCGAAGTAGGCGCGGACGCGGCCGATCGAGGCGGGGCGGGCGAAGTCGAGCGTATGGCGCCCGCCTTTTTCAACGATGACAGGGACCGGGAGGAAGGGCTCGAGCTCCTTCTTGACGCCGACCGGGCCGGAGCCCGGCCCGCCGCCGCCGTGCGGGGTCGAGAAGGTCTTGTGGAGGTTGATGTGCATGACGTCGATGCCCATGTCGCCGGGCCGGACGATCCCGGTCAGGGCGTTCATGTTGGCGCCGTCCATGTAGACGAAGCCGCCCTTGGCGTGCACGATCTCGGCGATGCGGCAGATGTCGGACTCGAAGACGCCGAGGGTGTTGGGGTTGGTCACCATGAGCGCGGCGACTTCGCCGGTCATGGCCTCTTCGAGGCCGGCCAGATCGATCGTCCCCTTCTCGTTGGACTTGACCTCTTTGACCGTGTAGCCGCAGATGTGGGCCGAGGAGGGGTTCGTGCCGTGGGCCGAGTCCGGGATGAGGACGTATTTCCGGGCGTCGCCCCGGGCCTCGAGGGCCGCCCGGATGAGCATCATGCCGGTGAGCTCGCCGTGGGCCCCGGCCGCCGGCTGCAGCGTGAAGGCGTCCATGCCGGCGATCTCGCAGAGGCAACGCTCGAGCGTCTTCAGGACCTCGAGGCTCCCCTGGACGAGGTCGGCGGGGGCGAGCGGGTGCGAGGCGGTGAACGCGGGGTGGGCCGCCAGGCGCTCGTTGATCTTGGGATTGTATTTCATCGTGCACGAGCCGAGCGGATAGATGCCTATGTCGACGCAATAGTTCTTCTGGGACAGGCGGGTGAAATGCCGGGTGATCTCGGTCTCGGAGACCTCCGGGAAATCCTCGAGCTCGCCGCGGAGGGGCACTCCGGCGAACAGGTCCTTCTTGGCGGGGACGTCGAGCGTCGGAAGCTCGGAGGCGCGCTTGCCGGATTCGCTGATCTCGAAAATGAGGGGTTCGCGGATCTCCTTGATCATGACAGGACCTCCTCGAGCGTCCGGGCCAGCCGGTCGATGTCATCCTTGGTCCGAAGCTCGGTGACGCAGACGACGGCGGCGTTCCCGATCCCGGGGTATTCGGCCCCCAGGCCGTAGCCCGCGACGATCCCCTTCCCCCGGAGCGCGGCATCGACCGCCGCCCAGGGCTTGGGGACCTCGACGACGAATTCGTTGAACACCGGCCCGGTGAACTTCTTTTTCACCCCCCGGACCGCGCCGAGCTTATCGGCGGCATAGGCCGCTTTTTGGGCGTTCTGCCAGGCCATCTCCCGCAGCCCCTGCTTGCCCAGAGTCTCCATGAAGATCGTCGCCCGCAGGGCGCACAACGCCTGGTTGGAGCAGATGTTCGAGGTCGCCCGCTCGCGGCGGATGTGCTGCTCGCGGGTCGAGAGGGTCAGGACGAACCCCCGCCGGCCGTCCTTGTCGACCGTCTGGCCGGTGATCCGTCCGGGCATCTGCCGCAGGAATTCCTTCTTGCAGGCCATGAAGCCGAGATAGGGCCCGCCGAAGCTCACCGGGATGCCGAACGATTGGGCCTCGCCGGTGACGATATCGGCCCCGAGGGTCCCCGGCGATTCGAGAAGAGCGAGGGACAGGGCCTCGGCGACGACGACCACCGAGAGGGCCTTGGCGCCGTGGGCGGCATCCGAGAGGGCTTTGACGTCTTCGACGACGCCGAAGAAGTTGGGGGACTGACAGACGACGGCGGCCGTCTTGTCGTCGAGCGCGCGACCGAGCTCGGCCGCGTCGATCCGGCCGTCGGGCCCGAACCCGACTTCGACGGCCTCGATGCCGAGGTTCTTGATGTAGGTCCTGACGACCTCCCGGTACTGCGGATGGAGGGAACGCGCCAGGAGGACCTTGCTCCGGCCCGTGATCCGGTTGGCCATCAGGACGCCCTCGGCCGCTCCGGTGGAGCCGTCGTAGAGTGAATCGTTGGCGATATCCAGCCCCGTGAGCTGGCAGATGAGGGTCTGGAACTCGAAGGTGAGCTGGAGCGTGCCCTGGCTGACCTCGGGCTGGTAGGGCGTGTACGGGCTGACGAACTCGCCGCGCGAGCTCAGGTAATCGACGACCGTCGGGATGAAATGATCGTAGGCCCCGCCGCCGAGGAAGGAAAGATGGCCGCCGTAGGTGTTCTTCCCGCCGACCGCGCCGATCGTCCGGACAAGCTCGAGCTCGGACTGGGCCGCGGGCAGATCGAGCGGCCGCTTGAGCCGGACCGCCTCGGGGATGCAGCAGAACAGGTCGTCGATCGAGGCGGCGCCCGTGCGGGCCAGCATCTCCTTCTTGTCGTTATCGCTGAGAGAGAGATAGCTCATGGGAAAATCCCCTGTCAGGCCGGACGCGGCCTCAGTGCTCGAGACCCTCCAGGAATTTCTCGTAATCGCCGGCCGAGAGGAGGCCGTCGAGATCCTTCTTGTCCTTGATCTTGATCCGGACGATCCAGCCCTGGCCGTGGGGATCCTTGTTGAGAAGGTCGGCGGTTTGTCCCAGCGCCTCGTTGACGGCCGTGACGACGCCGGGGACGGGCGCGTAGACGTCCGAGACCGATTTGACGGATTCGACGACGCCGATCGACTGATGGGCGGCGAGCTCCTTGCCCACGGCCGGCAGCTCGACGTAGATGATGTCGCCGAGCTGATGCTGGGCGAAATCGGTGATGCCGACGACGCCCTCGTCGCCTTCGACCTTGATCCACTCGTGTTCCTTGGTGTAACGGAAGTTGTTCGGATACATGCAGGCCTCCTTGGTGACCGGAATCGTTATTTCTTGGCCCTCTTGTAGAAGGGCGTGGGGATGACGCGGGCCTTGGTCTTCCTGCCCCGGATCTCGATCTCGAACTCCGTGCCGACGGCGGTCCCCTCGATCGGCAGGTAGACGAGCCCGATGGCCTTCCTCAGGAGCGGCGCGAACGTGCCCGAGGCGACCTCGGCCACCCTCTGGCCCTTGTAGTAAACGGGATAGTGGGGACGGGCGATGCCCGGCTCGACCATCTCGAAGCCGACGATCTTCCTCTTCAGCCCCTCCGCCAGCTGCTTCTCGATGACCGGCTTGCCGAGAAAATCGCCCTTCTCGAGCCTGACGATCCACTTGAGGTCGGCCTCGAGCACGGTCGTCTTGTCCGAGATGTCGTTGCCGTAGAGCGATAGCTTCGATTCGAGGCGCAGGGTGTCGCGGGCGCCGAGGCCGACGGGGAGGAGTCCCAAAGGCTTGCCCGCCTCGATGAGGGTCGTCCAGATGATGCCAGGATCCGGGTCCGTCGTATAGATCTCGAAGCCGTCCTCACCTGTGTAGCCCGTCCGGGAGACGAGACACTCCTTGCCGACGACCTTGCCCTTGGCCCAATGGAAAGATCTCATCCCGGCGAGGGGGATGTCGGTCAGCGGCTGTAGGATCTTCTCGGCCAGCGGGCCCTGGAGGGCCAGCTGGGAGTAGGCGTCGCTCTGGTGCTCGACCTTGACGGCAAAGCCGTCGGTGTGGCCGGCGATCCAGGCGAAGTCCTTGTCATCGTTGGCCGCGTTGACGACGAGAAAATATTCCTCCGGGCCCATGCAGTACACGAGCATGTCGTCGACGAAGGTCGATTCGGGGGTCATCAGGGCCGTGTACTGGACCTGCCCGGGCTCAAGCTTGGCCGCGTCGTTCGGGGTCAGCCATTGGACGAAGGCCAGGGCCTGCTTGCCGGCGACCAGGACCTCGCCCATGTGGCTGACGTCGAAGAGCCCGGCCTTGGTCCGCACGGCCATGTGCTCGGGGATGATGCCCGAGTACTCGACCGGCATTTCCCAGCCGCAGAACTCGATCATCTTGCCGCCGAGCTTCTTGTGAAGCTCGTTGAAGCGCGTCTTCTTCATGGTCCCTTCCTTTCCGTGGATGAAGCCCAAAATTATCACAACTCGCCGCATCGTTCAAGCGCCGCCGGGAGTCTCCATGAGGAGGCTGTATGCCATTCGATACAGGTCCTGTTCAGAGAGGACATACTAAACGATATTTCCCAGAAGCGCTCCTGCGAGCCGCTCCGTCGCGCTTCTGATGGTCGCTCCCAGGAGTCCGCTTCCTGCCGGTCCCCATTTTTTGATATAATGAAGGGCCGAAAATGATCGCCTATAAAACCCGTTTAAAAGAATCGATCTACGAACGGCTGAAAGACGCCTATCCGGTCGCCGCCGAGGATCTCGACATGACCCCGACGCCGGACCCGAAGATGGGCGACGTGGCCCTGACCTTCCCCTTCCAGCTGGCGAAAAAGCTCAAGAAGGCCCCCCGGGCCATCGCCCAGGAGGCCGCTCCCCTGCTGGCCTCCATAGACGGCGTCGTCAAGGCCGAGGTCGCCGGCGGCGGCTTCCTCAATCTCTGGCTCGACAAGGCCGCCGTCTTTGCCGAGGCCGTCCATCTCGGCGGCCGGACCGCCCTTCTCCCCGAAGAGGGCAAGATCATCATCGAGCACACCAATATCAACCCGAACAAGGCCGCCCACATCGGCCACCTCCGCAACGCCTGCCTCGGCGATACCCTGGCCCGCTGCCTCCGCTTCAAGGGCGAGAAGGTCGAGGTCCAGAATTACATCGACGACACGGGCGTCCAGGTCGTCGACGTCGTCTTCGGCCTCATGGAGCTGGAGAAGAAGGCGGTAGAGGACCTGGAGAAGCTTCCGGGCAAGTTCGATTACTACTGCTGGGACCTTTACGCCCGAGTGTCCTCCTATCTCGCCGGCCATCCCGAAGCCCAGGCCCGCAAGGCGGAGATCTATAAGAGGATCGAACACGGCGAGGACCCTGAATACAGCCTGTCCCGCTACGTCTCGAGGCGCATCGTCCGGGCCCACCTGGCCACGATGAGCCGCCTCGGCGTCTCCTATGACGTCCTGCCCTGCGAGAGCACGATCCTGCACCTGAAGTTCTGGGATACGGCCTTCGAGCTTCTCAAAGGGAGGCAGGCCATCTACTTGGCCTCGGAGGGCGAGAACAAAGGGTGCTGGGTCATGCGGCTCGAGGAGGACGAGGAGCGGGAGAAGGTCATCGTCCGCTCCGACGGCACCGTGACCTACGTCGGCAAGGACATCGCCTACCAGCTCTGGAAATTCGGCCTTCTCGGCCGCGACTTCTTCTATGAGCCCTTCGCCGAGGACGACGGCCGGACCTTGTGGATCTCGACGCCGGCGCCGGCCACCGGCTCTCCGGCCTTCGGCGGGGCGACAAAAGTCTACAACGTCATCGACACGCGCCAGTCGTACCTCCAAAAGGTCGTCGTCCAGGGCCTGCGCTCCCTCAAATTCGAAGCGCAGGCGGCCAAGTCCGTCCACTTCTCGTACGAAATGGTCGCCCTATCGCCGAAGAGCCTGATCGAGCTCGGCTACGCCGCCTCGGACGAGGAAAAGGAGCGCTCGTTCCTCGAGGTCTCCGGCCGGAAGGGCCTCGGCGTCAAAGCCGACGATCTCCTCGACCGGCTCGAGGCCAAGGCCGGGGCGGAGATCGAAAAGCGCAATCCCGAAGTCTCCGAGGCCGAACGGCGCCGGATCGCCCGGGAGATCGCCACGGGCGCCCTGCGCTACTTCATGCTCAAGTTCGCCCGCAATTCCGTCATCGTCTTCGATTTCGAGGAGGCCCTCAGCTTCGAGGGCGAGACGGGCCCCTACCTCCAATACACGGCCGTCCGCCTGGCCAGCATCTTCCGCAAGCTCAAGGAGCGCTTCGGCGTCGCCGAGGCCGACATCGTCCCGCCGGCCGGCGGCCGGCCCGTCCTCCCGCCGGGGCTTTCGGACCAGGAGACCGCCGACTTCTGGGACCTCATCCTGACCGGCGCCTCGCTCGAGGAGGAGGTCCTCCGGTCGATCGCCGCTTTGGAGTTCTCCCACCTGGCCAAGTTCGCCTTCCTCCTCTGCCAGAAGCTCAACGGGTACTACCATAAATATCCCATCCTCGCCGAAGAGGACCTGGAGGTCCGGGCCTTCCGGCTGCTCGTCCTCCGCACCGTCAAGGACGAGCTCCATTGCGCCCTCGGGCTCATGGGCATCCCCCCGCCCGAGCGCATGTGACGCAACGGCCCCGGCCCGCCGGAGGTTCGGAAACGCATAGCGGAGGTGAACATGATCGAAGTCCGAGGGCTCACCAAGAAATACGGGGAGCTCGTCGCCGTCCGTGACCTGACGTTCAAGGTCGAGGCCGGCCGCATCTGGGGCCTGCTCGGTCCGAACGCGGCCGGCAAGACGACGACGATGCGCATCCTCACCGGCTTCCTGCCGGCGACGTCCGGGCAGGCCACGGTCGCCGGCTTCGACGTCTTCGACAAGCCCGATGACGTCAAGCGCTCGATCGGCTACCTGCCCGAGGTCGTGCCCCTGTACCTGGACATGACCGTGGCCGGCTACCTCGGCTTCGTCGCCGAGATCAAGCAGGTCCCGAAGGCCCGGCGTAAGGCGTCCATCGCGCGGGTCATCGAGTCGGCCGGCCTGAAGGACGTCAGCCGCCGGCTCATCAAGAACATCTCCCGCGGTTTCAAGCAGCGGGTCGGCATCGCCCAGGCCATGATCCACGATCCGAAGGTCCTCATCCTCGACGAGCCGACGATCGGCCTCGACCCGGCCCAGATCCGGGAGATCCGCCAGCTCATCCGAAGCCTCCGAGGCGAGCACACCATTCTCCTTTCGACCCACATCCTGCCCGAGGTCACCCAGGTCTGCGACGGCGTCGTCATCATCAACGAGGGCCGGCTCATGGCCTCGGGGTCCCTCGATGAGCTGGCCGCGTCCTTCGATAAAACGGACGGGGTCCTCATCAGGCTCCGCCGCGGCGGCCCCGAAGAGGCCGCCCTGTTCCGGGGCCTCCCCGGCGTCGCCAAGGTCGCCGTCGAGGGGGATGAGGTCCGCGTCGAGTGGAGCCGCGGGCGCGACCTCCGCGACGACGTCGCCCGTCTGGCCCTCGACAAGGGCCTCGGCCTCAAGGAGATGCGGTCGATGGCCGGCATCGAGGACCTCTATATGAAGATCGTCTCGGGAGGGCTCGAGCCATGAGCAACATCTGGTCCCTGGTCAAGAAGGAAGTGCGGGCCTACTTCAGCTCGCCCATCGCCTATGCCGTCACGGCCGGCTTTCTCCTCCTCGTCGGCTACTCCTTTTATAACGCGCTTGCGTGGTTCAACGACGCGGCCATGCAGATGGCCCAGAATCCCTATTACGCCCAGCAGATCAACATCAACGAGATGGTCTTCGTGCCCCTGTTCCACAACATGACCATCTTTCTCGTCTTTATCGTCCCGCTCCTGACCATGCGGCTCCTGGCCGAAGAGAAGAAGACCGGTACGGACGAGCTCCTCTTCACGTCGCCGCTCACGGTCGGCGAGATCGTCCTCGGCAAGTACATCGCCGCCCTGATCATGGTGGCGGTCATGCTCGGGCTGACGGCCGTCCTGTCCGGCTTCGCCTTCTCCTACGGCAACCCGGAGCTGGCGCCCTGGCTCACCGGCTATCTGGGCCTCTTCCTCACCGGGGCGCTTTTCGTCGCGATCGGCCTGTTTTTCTCGTCCCTCACCGAGAACCAGATCGTGGCGGCCTTCCTGGCCATCGTCACCTTGCTTCTTCTCCTCCTCATCAGCTGGGTGACCTCCTCCGGCTCGGGGGGCTGGCGCTCGGTCGTCGGCTACCTCTCCTACTCCGATCATTTCGGGGACATGACCCGCGGCATCCTCGACACGAAGGACATCGTCTATTATCTGACCTTCTCGTTCTTCGGCCTCTTCCTGACCCATTCGGTCATCCAGTCGAGACGGTGGAGGTAAGACCATGGACGCCCTGAAGAAAAGCCTCAACACCGCCGCTCTCGTCCTCGTCGCCGCGGGCCTCCTCGGCTGGATCGTCTGGCCGCAGAAAAAGACGTTCGCCCTCGCCGTCCTCGGGCTCGGCATCGTCGCCCTGACCGCCTACATCGTTCTCAACCGGAAGGCCCTGTCGCAGAAGTTCCAGCGCAGATCCCTTCTCTATTCCGGGAACCTGGCCCTCGTCGTCCTGCTCGTGCTGGCCATTCTCGGCCTGGCCAACGACTTCCTCGCCAGGCACAATGCCCGCGTGGACTTCACCGCGGCCAAGCTCCACAGCCTGTCCGACCAGTCCGTCACCGTGCTCAAAGCCCTCAAGGCCGACGTCTCGTTCAAGGGCTTCTTCCGCGCCGGGAACGCCGGCCGGGCGGCCATGGAGAGCCTGCTCAAGCTCTATGCCTACCACTCCCCGCGGATCAAGTACGAATTCATCGACCCGGACAAGAACCCGGGGCTCGTCAAGCGCTACGACGTCACCCAGGACGGGACGACGGTCATCGAGGCCGGGGACAAGCAGAGCCGCGTCGCGACGACCTCCGAGGAAGACGTGACCAACGCCTTGATCAAGGCCACCCGGGCCCAGAAGAAGGTCATCTATTTCCTCGAAGGCCACGGCGAAGGATCCGTCGACGAGTCGGGCGACAACGGCTACTCGATGGTCAAGGCCGAGCTCGAAAAGCTCGGTTACGAGGCCAAAAAGCAAACGCTGGCCCTGGCCGATCGCTTTCCCCAGGACTGCGCCCTGCTCATCGTGCCCGGGCCCCAGAAAGACCTCCTGCCGAACGAATACGAGACCATCCGGTCCTACATCCAGACGGGCGGCCGCGTCCTCTTCATGGTCGACCCGGAGACGACGACCCTGTTGCCGCTCTTCCTGGCCGACTACGGCTTCAAGTTCGAGAACGACATCGTCGTCGACACGGTTTCGCGGCTTCTCGGCGGCGACTACTTCATGCCCGTCGTCACGGAGTACGAACCCCACGCCATCACGGACAAGTTCTCCTTCATGACCTTCTTCCCCTATGCCCGCTCCGTCGAGGTCGGCGAGATCAAGCCCGAAGGGGCGACCGTGACGTCCCTGGCCAAGACAAGCCCCAACTCCTGGTCCGAACGGGAGCTCGACCAGAAGGAGGTCAAGCTCACCCCGGGCAAGGATGTGCAGGGGCCGATCAGCCTGGCCGTCGTCTCGACGTTCAAGATCATGCCCGCCGTCCCCTCCCCCGCCCAAGCGGAGACAAAGCCCGGCGAACCGGCCGCGACGGCGACAACGCCCGCATCGGCGGCGGCCGAGAAGGAATCCCGCATCGCCGTCATCGGCGATTCCGATTTCGTCAAGAACCGCTATTTCGGCGTATCCGGCAACGGCAATTTCTTCCTCAACGTGGCCAACTGGCTGGCCGAGGAATCCGACCTCATCGCCATCCAGTCCAAGACCCAAACGCCGCGGACGCTGCAGCTCACGCCCTCGCAGGGCCGGCTCGTCCTCCTCGTCAGCATCGTCATCCTGCCCCTGGCCGTCCTCCTCATCGGGATCTCCGTCTGGGTCCGGAGGAGGTCGCTGTGAGGTTCCGGACGACCCTTATCCTCCTGGCCGTCCTGGCCGGTCTCCTGGCGCTCATCGCCGTCTTCGACAAGAAGGGCGAGGAGAAGAAGGCCGCTGACGAGAAAGCGAACACGCTCATCAGCGTCGCGGCGGCCGACGTCCTCAAGGCGAGCATCGTCAAGAACGGGCAGACCCTGTCCTTCGAGCGTGACGAAGCGGGGCCGTGGCGGCTGACCTCGCCCCTCCATGCGGCGGCCGACGAATACGAGGTCAACAGCCTCATCGACGCCTTGGCCTCGCTCCGCATCGAGCGCGTCGTCGAAAAGGACGCCCAGGACCTGGCCGCCTACGAGATCCCGAAGACGGAGGTCTCGCTCTGGCTCAAGGGTCAGGAGGCGCCGGTGCGCCTCCTCGTCGGGATGGAGAACCCGCTCGACAAATCGCTCTTCGCCAAGCGCGCGGACGACCCCCGGGTCGTCCTGCTCTCGTCATCGCTCAAGACAACGCTCGAGAAACCGGTCTTCGACTTCCGCCAGAAGGACGTCTTCAAGTTCACCGCAGCCGATGTCACGGCGATCCGGGTCAAGGCCAAGAACGTCGCCTGGCAGGCCTCTCGCGAAGAGGCGGGCTGGTCCCTCGAGACCCCTGTCGCCGCTCTGGCCGTCAGGGGGACGATCGATTCCCTTCTCGATTCCCTCTCCGGGATCAGGGCCAAAGCGTTCGTAGCCGAAGAAAAAACGCCCGCCTCGCTTAAAGCGTTCGGGCTGGATAAGGCCGAGTACGAAGTCGCCCTGTCGCTTCCGGCGACGGAAGAGGAGATCGTCTTTTACCTGCACCGGGAGGACGATAACTCCTACGCCACGACGTCCCGGTCGACCAAGATCGTCAACTTCGAGGGCGCCCTTCTCGCCGACCTGGACCGCAAGGTCGACGAGCTGCGAGAAAAGAAGGTCGCCGATTTCTATTCCTGGAACGCGACCCGGATCGCCCTGAAGAGGGACGGCGTCGAGATCGCCGCTATCAAAGAGGGATCCGGCGGCGCGGAGAAATGGGTCCTGGACGATCCGGCCAAAGAGGAAGCGAACCGGGACCTGGTCGAGGATTTCCTCCGCAAGATCGAAAACCTCTCGGCTGTGGGGTTCATCGACGTTCCCGGCCCGTTCGCCGCCTATGGTCTAGATCCCGGGGCGGAGATCCGGATCCGGGTGAAGGACCAGCAGGATCCGGCCAAAGAGATCGTCATCCTGGTCGGCCGGGAGGACGCGGAAAAGAAGGAGGTCGTCGTCAAGTCCCCGGGGCTCGACTACCTGTTCAGGGTCGACTCCTATTTCGTTCGGGACTGGCCCAAGGAAAAAAAGGATTGGAAGGCCGCCGCGCCCACGACCGAAGAAGGCAAGACCGATAAAAAGTAAGTTCTCGGACGAGCTCCTGGCCTGGTATCGGGCCCACCGGCGAAAGCTGCCCTGGCGCGGGACGAAAGACCCCTACAGGATCTGGGTCTCCGAGATCATGCTCCAGCAGACGACCGTCGCGGCCGTCATCCCCTACTACGAGCGCTGGCTCGAGGTCTTTCCCGACCTGAAGGGCCTGGCCCGGGCCCCGCTGCGGAAGGTTCTGAGGGAATGGCAGGGGCTGGGCTATTATCAGAGGGCCCGGAACCTGCACGCCGCGGCCCAAACCGTCGTCCGGGAGCACGGCGGCCAGGTCCCCGCTGAGGAAACGGCGATCCGGCGGCTGCCCGGGTTCGGACCCTACACCTCGGCCGCCGTCCTGAGCCTCGCCTATGGCCGGCCCCTCCCCGTCATCGACGCCAATGTCCGGCGCGTCCTCATGAGGTTGCTGGGCCTTCGGGGCCCGGCCGTGTCAGGCGTCGATAAAAGGCTGCACGAGTTCCTCGCGACCGTCTTTCCCGAGGACGCGCCCGGCGAATTCAACCAGGCCATGATGGAGCTCGGGGCGCTCCTCTGCCGGAGCCGCAGCCCCCAATGCCTGGCCTGTCCTGTCCGCGCCACCTGCGTGGCGGCGAGGGAAGGGATCCAGGAGATCATCCCGCGGCCCAAGAAGCTCAGTCTGGAGAGGATCGAGGTCGTTGTGGCTGTTATCGAGAAGGACGGCCGGGTCCTTATCCAGGAGCGGCCCGCCGGCGGCCTCCTGGCCGGCCTTTGGGAATTCCCCGGCGGAAAGGTCGAGCCGGGCGAAAGCCTGACGGCCGCCCTCAGGCGGGAGATCCGCGAAGAGCTTGGCGCGGAGATCAAGGACATCCGCCGCCTGGCCACGGTCCGCCATGCTTACACCCGTTTCGAGGCGACGCTCCACGCTTTCCGCTGCAAGATAGAGAGCGCCGGCCTCGAGGCGGGCCGTCGCCGGCGCTGGGTCACATTGAGGGGGATCCGCCGCTATCCCCTGCCTTCGGGGAGCGTCAAGATCGTCGATTTTCTGGAAGCGGAAAATCCCCGCCCTTAAACGAGGCCCAGCTCTTTGTGCTTCGATGCGATCGCCGCGGCCAGCGCGTCGATGGCCTCGAGGTTGGCCGGCTTCGGCAATCCCTTGGCGATGACGGACGGCAACAGCTCGACCTTGAGGTTGGGAATGGCCGCCTGGATGATGTCGGTCATCTTGCCGGCCCAGCCGTAGCTCCCGATGATCGCGGCGAAGCGGACCTTGGGGCGGAGGGCGTTGGCCAGGATGACCGCGTTGAAGACCATGGGGTGGGGCCCGACGTGGACGGTCGGCGCGGCGATGACGAGCGTCGCCGCATCGACGAGGGTCATGGCCAGCCGGCCGATGTCGGCCGAGGCCATATTGAAGGGATGGACGGTGACGCCCCGCTCGACGAGGCCGTCGATGAGGCGCTCGACCAGAATCTCGGTCGAGCCGTGCATGGTTACCCAGGGGATGACGACGGCATTGTGGGGCTTGTCGTCGGACCAATCGCGGTAGGCCCTGATGACCGACTGCGGGTCGCGGTAGATGGGGCCGTGGCTCGGGGCGATGAGGCGGATCTCGAGGTCCTTGATCTTGTCCAGGTCCTTCTGGATGATCTTGCGGAAGGGCATCATGATCTCGGCGTAGTATCTCTTGGCCGGGGCCAGGATCTCCTCGACGCCGTCCACGAAGAGCTCGGTCTGGGCGATATGGGACCCGAACCAGTCGCAGCTGAAGAGGACCTTGTCCTCCTCGAGGTAGGTCGACATCGTCTCGGGCCAGTGGACCCAGGGCGTGGAGATGAAACGGAGGGTCTTGCCGCCGAGGTCGAGCCGTTCGCCGTCGGCGACCGCCCGGATCACATTCCCGTCGAGCCCGAGGTGGTCGACGAGCATCGGCTTGGCCAGCTCCGACGAGAGGACCTGGATCCCGGGATATCGGCCGAGGACCCAAGGGATGCCTCCCGAATGGTCCTGCTCGGTGTGATCGGAGATGAGGTAGTCGACCTTCGGGACGTCCTTCAGATAGGCCTCGAGGACGTGGAGCTTCGTCGGCTCGACGGCGTCGATGAGGGCGGTCTTGTCGCGGCCTCTGACGAGATAAGCATTGTAGCTCGTGCCGTGGGGCAGCGGGATGAGGGCATCGAAGAGCTTGCGGTCGAAATCGGGGGCGCCGACGAAAAAGACGTCGGGAACGATCTCTCGGGGTTTCATGATGACGGCACTCCTCGCTGGCGATGAATTCCTAGTTATTTTATAGTATTTAAGCCGAAAAATAAAGGGGCCGCTCAGACGCCCGGATGCTTGCGCTTGGCGAAGTAGATGATCTCGGGGTGCTTTTTGTAGCCGAGCTTCTCGAAGACGGCCATCGACACGGCGTTGTCGTCTTCGATGAGACAGGCCAGGATGTCCATCCCCTCGGATACCAGCCATTCTTCGGCCACGCGCACGAGCCGGGCTCCGATCCCGGATCTCCTCAGGGCCCCATCGACGGCCAGCCGGTTGATCCAGCCCTTCCGGCCGTCGTGGGTCGCGAGGACGGTCCCGATGACCCGACCCTCCTCCCCCGCTTCAGCCACGAGGAAGCGGACGTTCGGGAGCTCGATCTGACGGGCGATGCCTTCGCGGCTGTCCCGGCCCTGTGGTTTCAGGGGCAGGCCGCCCGCAGCCCAGAGCTCCATGATCCGGTCGTAATCCCCGATACGGAACGGCCTGATCCCGATCCCGCCGGCCCGGTCGTCGTCCGCCATCGCTCATCCCCTTTCGTGTTCCTGTCCGTCTCCGCGCGTCCGCGTCGTCAGCGGACGAACAAGACATAAGCCCCGACAGCCACGGCGGAGGCGGCCAGTCCCGTCGATACCGCCGCCGGCCAGGACTCCTTATGGATGGACCTCGCGGTCAGGACGAATCTCAGGACGACCCAAGCCGCGGCGGCCGCATAGAAGGCCAGAAAGAGCGTCTGCCAGGCGCCCGGCTCGGACAGGAGGCCCACCCATTCCGCCTGACCCATGCCGAGGACGGCGAAAACCGCCTCAACGGCCATGGGGGCCCAGGCCAGGAGGAAGGGCCCGCCCCAGGCCCGCGATGCTTTAACCAGGACGTCGCTCCGGTGACTGCCCTTCGTGCCGAGCGCCAGAAGGACGCCCGACGTCAGGACCCAGACGGCGAAGACGAGCGGCAGGATGAAAAAGATCTGCCAGGCGTAATAATTGTCGACGTCCATCCCGGCGATGACCGGGGCGACGGGCACGGACCCGGCGAGGGCCAGCACGGCGGAGGCGAGCGCGTAGGCGAGCCCGGCCAGGCCGAGAAAGAGGGCGGCGCTGCGCATCGGGTGCCGCTTCTTGAACGCCCGGCGCTTGGCGCTCATCGCCTTGAAGAACGAGCTTATCACCGGCCCCTCCCTCAGGTCACCAGGAGGTGTTTGCCCGCGAAGTTGGGATCGGTCGTCAGGTTGATGCCGAACCGCCGCAGCCCCGAATCGTCTCCCGGCGAGGGGATGTGGGTGATATGGACTTCGCAACCCTGGAGCTCTTTCATCTTCTCCAGGGCCAGGTGGGCCGTGGGATTGGAGGCCGCGTTGATGCTCAGGCAGATGAGGACCTCGGACAGGTCGAGGCTGACGGACTTGGCCCCGAAGACGCTCTTCTTGAGCGCCCCCACGGACTCGATGATCGACGGCGAAAGGAGCGGGATCTTGTCCGGGATCCCGGCCAGCTTCTTGACGGCGTTGAGGACGAGGGCCGCGGCGGCGTGCATGAGGGGGGAGTTCTTGCCCGTGACGATGGAGCCGTCGCGCAGCTCCATGGCCGCCCCGACGTACACCCCCTTGTTCCCCTTCCCCGTCGATTCGGCCTCCTCGGCCGCGCGGCGGGCGGCGCCGAGGACCGGCCGGTCCTCGGGCTTGACGCCGAGCTCCTTCATCAGCAGCTCGGCCCGCTGGACAGTCTCCTGCTCGACGAAGCCCATCGTGTATTCGCAGGAATAGCGGAAGAATCGCCGGATGAGCTCCT
>Ga0214473_10001163_pt1 | contig 35563 bp, 38 predicted proteins | sample RVTome_7_FD_203509 | JGI IMG/M metagenome (GOLD analysis project Ga0214473, IMG submission 203509) | Soil microbial communities from uranium-contaminated site in the Upper Colorado River Basin, Wyoming, United States - RVT98D197 | ecosystem: Environmental > Terrestrial > Soil > Contaminated >... | reverse complement strand
TACCGAGGGCTGGATTGCTGGACTGCAAATCGCCGGACTTTCCATGCAGGGTCGTGATGACCTGTCGGAGTTTATCCAGATGTTTTCAGGCAGTCACAGGCATATTTTGGGATATCTTGCCGACGAGGTGCTCAACCGGCAGCCCAAACAGGTGCTGGATTTCTTAATATACACATCCATTCTTGATCAGTTGTGCGGGCCCTTGTGTGACGCAGTGACAGAAGGGATGGATAGCCAGGCTGTCCTGGAAAGCCTTGAGCAGTCCAATATGTTCATCCTCCCTATGGATCAAGAAGGCAAATGGTTTCGCTATCACCACCTCTTTGCAGAGGTCCTTCAGGCCCGTTTGAAGGGGACACAGCCCGAGCGGTTGCCTGAACTTCATCGGCGGGCGAGTCATGCAATTTCCGGGAAGGATTTCAACCGCGCCGCCCATCTGATTGCCGGCATTATTCAATCCTATAACGATAAAGGAGCCGTGGGGACGCTCGTCAACTGGATCGATCAGTTGCCGGAAGAGCTGGTGCTCGAAAACGCTGAACTCTTCTCCTATAAAGGCTGGCTGCTTTACCTTGCAGGTCGGGTCCACGAGGCAAAGGATCATGCCGATAAAGCCCGTGCTTATATTACGGTTGACACACCGCCCGCGGCACGCGGGCGTCTGGCGTATCTGGACTCTCAACTTGCCATCGCCAAAGGGGATATGTCTGCTGTACAGGCATTTGCCCTCGAGGCAATCGAATTGCTCGAAGGGAAAGATGTGTGCTTCAGAATTCTGGCACTGATGACAATCGCCAGCGTACAAACAATGGTTGGGAACACGAAGGACGCGATCGGTCATTTGAGGGAAGCCGCTCGAATTGGCGAGCATTCCGGACAACCATTTCCTACATTAACCGCCCATGCCAAGTTGGCCAACCAATTAAATCTACAGGGTTCCCTTCAGGAAGCTCGAGCGGTATGTCAGCATGCGATGAGTCTATTCCTGGATTCGTCCGGCCAGCCTTCCCCCATTTCCAGTATAGCTTTCGTTGAGGCGGCAAAACTGGCTTATGAAGAGGATGACATGGGTGCCCTGGAACAGTATATTCGCGTCGCAACCAGACTGGAGGAAGCTTTATCGATTCCCGGATTGTCCTTCGAGATAAATTATATTCAAACTCTTTTCGAATGCGCGAAAGGAAACTTGGAGTCCGCCCTTGATCTCGCACGTATGGGACGTGCCAATGCTGAACAGATGGGGCTCAGAGGGTATATTGCTGTATTCACGGCCCTGGAGGCAGATCTGTTACTCAGGCTGAAAGACGTTACCGCTTTCAAGGAATGGATTGCCTCGGCAGGTTCCACGTTTGCAAGATGTGATGAGTTATTAAACATGTATGGCAGCATCGTCTATGCCCGCTTCCTTATACAACATCAAGAACATCTTAATGATGTAGCCGGGTTGATCGCCCGTATGGAGGAAGCTGCACGCCAGTCCGATTACGTTAGACCATTGCTTGCCCTTTTGAGTTTGAAAGCGCTAATGTACCGGTGGCAGGGTGATTCCGAACAAGCTCAGGCAAGCCTGGAGGAGGCTCTTCGGCTGGCCATGCCACAAAGATACCGGCGCGTGTTTATTGATGAAGGCGAGCCTATGCGTTTACTGCTTCTAGACTACCAGTCCATTGTCGAACAAAGGGTCGGCACGATAGGTCACAGTGAAACGATCGAAGCTCTAGCGTATCTCGACAGATTACTCGCCGCATTCCCTTCCCAAAGGGATCCTGGCGCACCAGGGCATGGGATGCTTCCCGAGCCCCTGAGCGACCGCGAACTGGATATCCTGCGGCTCATTGCCACGGGACGCAGTAACCAGGAGATCGCCGAAATCCTGGTGATTGCCCTGAGCACGGTCAAATCGCATATCAACAACCTGTACAGCAAACTAGGCACGAACAGGCGTACCGAGGCGATTGCTATTGCGCGTGAGCTGGGACTGCTACCAGAATAATTCTCCACCCTTAGTAAAACTGAATCCACCCCCCGATTCCACCCTTCGGTGGACGACTTTCCATTGGCAAACTGATATGGTGTTCCTATCAGTTTATTTTTCTTATTAACGATTGGAGCAATCTATGCTTGCGGATCTGTCCAACCTCAGAAAAGCCGGCCTCTTTTATCTCCTCGTGATGACCCTATCGCTGGCGCTGATTTTATTCTTCCGCATCACGGCTCCGCAGAATGACATGGTCATTCCGATCAACATGTTGACCCCCCTTCTGGCGACCCTCATCATGCTGTTTGTGGCGACACGGGAGGGATATGCACGGGATGGCCGCGCATCCCTGGGGTTCGGCCGCTCCGGCTGGAGGAGCTGGGGACTGGCGTTGCTGCTGCCTCTTCCGGTTCTGCTGGCGAGTTACGGGCTGGGCTGGTGGAGCGGCGCAGCGGCCCTGGTCCCACCTGCGGAAGAGGCCTGGCTGCCCAAGCTTCTCATCCGGCTTCCGGTCAGGCTGCCCATCGCGGTCCTCCTGGCACTCGGCGAAGAGATCGGTTTTCGCGGTTATCTGTTGCCACGGCTGCTCGAGTTGGGTCCCAAACGAGCAGCGATCCTTTCCGGGTTTTTGCACGGGACATGGCATCTGCCCCTGATCCTGCTCACTCCGTTTTACCTGACCCAAGGCAATGCACTCATAACCATTCCAATATTTTTGCTGCTGTTCACTGCTGCGGGCGCGATCTACGGCGGTCTCCGCCTGGCAACCGACAGCATCTGGCCACCCACAATTTTACACGGCGCATTTAATGCGTTTCTCGATGTTTTTGCAAGACTCACCGTGTTTAGTTCGCCTCTGGCAGTTTACCTTGTGGGAGAAAGCGGGTTGTTGACAATGCTGGCGACGGCTGCCGTAGCTTTCTGGTTCTTGCGGCACCGGCCTATGGACACAGTAACTGCGGACTATCCCATGGCGGCCGATTAAGGGAGAAAAACAATTCCACCCCCCGATTCCATCCTTTGGTGGACGACTTTCCATAAGCAAACTGATATGGTGTTCCTATCAGTTAATTTTTATTTAACAAAGGAGAGAAAGAAAGTGAAAGACCCAAAACCATTTCAAGAAAAATTTGAGCCTGAGTTGGTCGAGCGCCTGGCTTCATCCCGAATTTTTGAGAAGACACAAAAATTTGGTGAGTTGCTACGAACAAACAAGCTCGCTATCTTGCTGGAAATCGCGGCTGTGTTTGTTCCATTGTATGTACTCCTGATAATGAGCGATCGATTGGGTGGTGACGACTTTGTTCCACTTGGTGGTGGACTGATACTTGCTGCGGGGCCTCTTGTCAATCTAGGCCTGATACTCACTCTGGCGATTGTCTGGGTTGTGTCAAAAATAAGAGGTAGTACCTGGAGCGACTTCGGGCTGGCGCGGCCAAAGAGCTGGGGACGTACGATCTTGATGGGAATTGGCGTGACTGTTGGCACCATCGTTGGATTCAGCTTGCTGATGCCGCTTATCACACTCGCTTTCCCAATCCCACAGGCGGACAACAGTCGCTTTGATTTTTTGCACGGCGATTTGCCTAATCTGATCCTCAACGTGGTCGCTATGTGGTTTACGGCTGGATTCTTTGAGGAGTTCTTATGGCGCGGCTACCTGATGAACCGGCTCGTTGATCTCCAGGGGAATAAGACGAAGCTCGCCTGGGTGATTTCTTTGGTTGGCAGCGCAATCATCTTCGGACTCGGTCACACGTATCAGGGGCTGGGAGGCGTAATTCGGATCACTACAGTGGGTCTTCTGTTTGGGGCGGCATTCTTGACCGTACGACGCAATCTGTGGCCTGTGATCATCGCGCATGCTTTATTGAATACCATAGATTTCGTGCAAGACTATTTCGGTGGATGACCAATAGAAAAAGAGGTTTAGTTATGAAGACGAAGGAACTCACCATACCCGCGGACCAACCCATAGCCGCCGATTAAAGGTGAAAACAATTCCACCCCCCGATTCCACCCTTTGGTGGTCGACATTCCACCCGGCAAACTGCTATTGTGTTCACAACAATCTGTTTCTTATTTCAAAAGGAGAAAAACATGAACCCAATCACCTCATTCATCAAACGTTATCCGCAAGGCGTCTTCTGGGGGATCGCCTATCTCATCAGCGGCGGAGGATATACATTAAGCGTGATGTATCCGTCCGATTTCTGGCCTTTCGTCATCTGGGGCATCGCCCTGGGCGGCGCGCTCGTTACAGGGATTGCGGATGGGAGAACAGGGCTGAAGACCTATTTCAGTCGTATTGTACGCGTCCGTGCCGGCATCCAGTGGTATGCCATCGCCTTGTTGACCCCTTTTGCGCTCGCTTTTATAGCATACGCGCTGACCATAATGATGGGTGCCAAAGTCTCCCGACAATTACCCGCATTCGGCGATGTATCAGGGCTGTTCATACTATTTTTCCTTACAAACGCCATGGAGGAACCCGGCTTCCGCGGCTTCTCCCTGCCGCGATTTATGAAAACCCGCTCTGCCTTTACAGCTAGCCTGATCGTGGGCGTACTACATGCCATCTGGCATCTGCCGCTGTACATTGCGGGAGAACAGGGGCTTGTTGACTTCCTGCACCCGTTATGCGGCGCCTTTTTATTTACCTGGATCTTCAACCACACCAACGGGAGTGTTTTTCTCGCAATGCTGCTGCACGCCTCAAACGATATCGCCAGCCGTTTCTTCGGCTCAGTATTCTCGGAGGCGGACTTCACAGCATATAGTCTCTGGTTGGGTGGTGCATTTGTGGTTATGGTAATCCTGCTGCGAGTCTTCGCAGGGCAGGAGTTGGGTCGCAAACCGGAAGCAGCCATGGACACACTGCCTGCCGAGCAAGCGGCAATGGCGAGATAAGGGATCATACTCAAAATGGTTATGTCCTTGGTTTCTCACACTCAAGGGCACAACCAATAACTTTTCAGAAGGAGAATCAAATGGACACAAACTTGTCTAACCGGACGAATATTTGGCGTATCGTGACCTTCCTCGTGCTTGCATCTGGGTTGAGCGCCATTTTCTACGTACTGATCATCACGGGCGGGGAAGGATACGCGCCCTGGCTACTGCCGCTGATGCTGAGCCCCGGCGTGAGCGCCATCATCACCAAACTGATCTTCGACCGCAGCCTGAAGGGACTCGGTTGGAAACCCGGACCCGCAAAGTGGCTCGGGCTGGGCTACCTGCTGCCGATCCTGTATGGCGCGGTCGTCTACGGTATCGTGTGGCTGGTCGGGCTGGGCGGCTTCACAACGGAGGCCATCGCCGGTCAGATGGCGGAGTTGGGCATGGCTGACGCTCCCGCTTGGCAAATGGTCGCCGTCTACATGCTGCTGATGGGCACCATCGTATACGTGAGGGGCGGCCTGCTTTACTCGTTCGGCGAGGAGCTAGGCTGGCGCGGCTTCCTGTTTCCAGAGCTTCATCGCATGACCTCGTTCACAACCGCCTCCCTGATCAGCGGCGTCGTGTGGGCCCTCTTTCACCTACCCGTAATGCTGTTCTCAGATTACAACAGCACAGCGCCCATCGCGTTTCAGGTGGTGGTGTTCTTCATCTCTGCCATCGCCAATACGTTCGTGTACAACTGGCTCCGCGCCAAAAGCGGCAGCGTGTGGCCGGCTGTGCTCCTGCATGCCAGCCATAACGTCTTCGTCAGTAATGTGTATGACCCACTGATGGCGCGCTATCCCCTCACCGATTTCTTCGTCACCGAGTTTGGCCTCGGGTTGATGGTGATAAATGTGCTGATGGCACTCTATGTTTGGGCGCACCGCAGCGAGTTGGACCCCAAGCCGGAAGCCGCCATGACAATGACCGCGAAACTGCCAATGGCAGCCAATTAGTTTCGTCTTTTGAAAAGTAAAGGCATTTAAATGAACACACTAAATGGGAATGTTATCCATACGCAGGAGTTGACCAAAACCTACAAAGGCGTTAACGCGCTGCAGGGACTCAGTCTGAAAGTGCCCAAGAATTCGATCTACGGTTTCCTGGGTCCCAATGGCGCCGGCAAGAGCACAACGATCAAGATGCTGCTTGGGTTGACGCGCCCCACAGCCGGGAAGGCTCTGCTCTTCGGGAAGGATATTGCACAGGAGAGCCTCGCAGTCCGTAGAAAGGTCGGTTACCTCGCCCAGGATCCGCGTTACTACGAGCATATGACCGCCCGCCAGACCCTGCGCTACACAGCCCGCTTCTTTTATAGCGGACCGAAGGATTTGATCGAAGCGCGCATCGAGGAGATGCTGGATCTGGTCGGGCTCGATGACAAAGCCGATCGCCCGATCAAAGGCTTTTCGGGCGGCGAGCGCCAGCGTCTCGGCATCGCCCAGGCACAGGTCAATTATCCGGACCTCCTGATCCTGGACGAGCCGGCTGCCTCACTGGATCCCATGGGCAGACACGATGTCCTGGAAGTGATGGAACGCCTGCGCAAGTACACGACGATCTTTTACTCGACCCACATCCTCGAAGACGTGCAGCGGGTGAGCGATCGAGTGGCGATCCTGAACCGCGGCAGGCTGGTCGCCGAAGCTCCGACCCAGGAACTGCTGTCGGGAAATGGCGCGGGCTCTGTTTACAACCTGACGATCAAAGGAGACGCCACCCATGCCCAATCGCGCCTGGAAGGCCAGGCCTGGGTCCATTCCCTGAGCGCGATCCTGAAGGATGGATTGACCCACTGGCAGGTGAGCGTGAACGATGAAATGGCAGCAGAAGACCAGATGCTGCTGCTCATCCTGGAAGATCGCGATCTGCGTGTGAAGAGCTTCGGTCGCAAGACGCATAACCTGGAAGAAGTATTCCTGAACCTTGTCGGAGAGGAGAAATCGAAATGATCACAGAATCGAAATCGACCGCGCTAGGTTTTGGTAATTTACTGCGCCGTGTGACAACCGTAACCTTAGCCCTGCTGGTCTCGGCAGGCTGCGGGCTGATGCGCCAAGGTAACGCTGCTACGCCCAATCAGGTCACTGACAAAGAAATGGAGACCTTCCTGCAGGCTCACCTGGCAACCGGAGAGTTTATGGGATCCGTGCTGGTTGCACGGGGCGACGAGGTGTTGCACAGCGGCGGATATGGTATGGCTAATCTCGAGCACGATGTGCCGAACACTCCAGAAACGGTTTTCCGGTTGGCCTCCCTCACCAAGCAGTTCACCGCCGCCGCCATCTTGCAACTGCTGGAGCAGGGACTGCTGGACATAAACGACCCAGTTGACCGCCATCTGCCCGATTATCCGCACGGCGGCGAGATCACCATCTACCAACTGCTCAACCACACCTCCGGTGTCCCCGACTACGAGTTTCTGGAGCCCTCCATGGCATTCCGCAACGCAGTCAGCCTGGACGAGTTGATGGCTAAATTTTCTAGCCTGCCGCTGGATTTCCCCCCCGGCAGCCAGTTCAAATACAGCAACTCCGGCTATGTGGTCTTGGCGGCGATCATCGAAAAAGTGAGCGGCAAAGGCTACGTGGATTACCTGTCCGAACACATCTTCCAGCCATTGGGCATGGAGACAACGCGTTATGACAGCGCAGATGTAGTCCTGCCGGACCGCGCTACGGGCTACACCTGGGACAATGTAGCTTACCAAAATGCTGAGTTCTTCGACATGTCGAACGTGGCCGGGGCCGGCGATCTGGTCTCCACCGTGCTCGATATGTACAAGTGGGATCGCGCGTTATTCAGTGAGGATGTGCTAAGCGATTCCTCACGCCAGGCATTCTTTACACCGACAGCCACGATGGAAGAGGGCATAGGATACACGTATGGCGGGGCAGTGCTGGAAATATCCGGCCGCAACTATACCCTGTTCAGCGGCGACATCAACGGCTTCTTTGCCACTGCCCTGCGCTACCCTGAAGAGGAAATATACGTAATCGTGCTCAGCAATTTGAGGAACCCCTCTGTGCAGGCAGTTGCCCTAGGGCTGGCAGCCATCGCACTTGATGACCCATACGAGATTCCGGGGCAACACATAGTTGTCGACGTTGACCCGGCAATCTACGAAAAATATGTGGGCAGGTATCAAGTCGCCCCGGACGAAGTGGTGACCATCATAACCGAAAATAGCCATCTATTCGTCCAGGTACCGAACCAACCGAAGTTTGAGATCTTGCCTGAGTCGGAGACAGACTTCTTCGCTGAAATAGGTGGCACCAATATCGAACTGCATTTCCAAGTTACCGAAGACGGCGCAGTGACAGGGATGATCGTGCTGTCAGGCGGCCAGGAAGTTCATGCCGAGAAAATTAATTAAGGAGAAACGAAATGACCACACAATCAAAAACAACCATAAACCAGGACCTCATCCTGGCGGCCCGCCAAGGGCTGATCCCGGTGCGTGGGAGCGCCCGCCTGGGCGGGTTTGGAAATATGCTTCGCAAGGAATTGGGGCAGTGGTTCGGAACGCGAACCTGGTGGGTGCAAACACTCATCTGGGTATTGATCCTGAACGGTATCTCCACAATAGTCATGTTGAATCCATTTTCACCCACCGAAGCGCTTCAGGAAGTCGTTCAAACCTTCCTGCCCATGAGCGTTGGGATCATCGGGATAGGAACCGTCATCACGGTTCAGGGAGCGATCGTGGGCGAGAAACAACTGGGAACGGCGGCCTGGGCGATCTCAAAACCGGTGTCGCGTTCGGCGTTCATCCTGGCAAAAATGCTGGCGTATACCATTGGTTATTTTGTCACAGCCATCCTCATCCCTTCCACGATTTTCTTCTTCACTGTAAAAGCATTGATTCCTGCGCCGCTTCCCCTGATCCCGTTCTTATTCGGAGCAGCGATCACTGTATTGGGACAGCTTTTCTATCTGACGCTAACCTTGATGCTGGGCACATTCTATAACAGCCGCGGTCCCATTGCCGGGATCGGAATCGGTTTCATTATGACCGGCTTGCTGCTCAAAGGCTTCATTCCCATGCAGGTCTTGATCGCAACCCCATGGCCCCTTCCCGATGTCGCGGCAGGTTTGGCGCTGGGATCGGAACTGCCATCCACCTGGCCGGTGCCGATCATCGCCACCACGTTCTGGATCATCATCATGATCGCGGCAGCGTTGTGGCGCTTCGAGCGCGAAGAGTTTTGATGGCCATCTGTCGTTGCGAGCCTGTAAGGCGAAGCAATCTCCGCGTCTACAGAGTGAGATTGCTTCGGGCAGCCCTTCAACTGCGCTCGGCTAACACTCGCTCAGGACGGACGCCCTCGCAACACTGGCACCGCACGTGATTTTTGAATTGCTTGGCAATTCATGGCAAATTATGCAGGTGTGACATTCTAGAACTGGAGCATGAAATGAAAAAAGTTACTTCATCAAAACGCCTTACTTTTGCAGGCTTGGCCCTGTGGTTTGCGATCATCGGTTGTGGTCTATTCACCACCTCTGTCAATGATGTAAGGACGGAGTCGCAATCCGTGAACCTGGCATCCGCAACCTCAGCCAATGTCCAGATCGAGTTCCCTGCCGGCGAACTGAAGGTTCAGAGTGGAACGAGCAACTTGATGGATGCCAGTTTTCGCTACAACGTGGATGACTGGCAGCCCCAAGTCAACTATAGTGAGAGCGGCACGCAGGGTGAACTCGTTGTCAGCCAGCCGGGAGACGACAAGGTACCCGTGGGAGGTGGGCTGGTCAATGAATGGGAAATCCAGCTAAGCGAAAACATACCCATGGATCTCCTGATCCGTACGGGTGCCGGGAACAGCCAATTGGATCTCGGCGGATTGGACATGAATTCATTGACGGTCGAAACCGGGGCTGGTGTTACAACTGTCAATCTGACCGGCAACTGGCAGCACGATGTGGATGTCTCCATCCAGGGAGGAGTCGGTGAGCTCACGGTGAACCTGCCCGCCGAGATGGGCGTGCGCGTCGAGATGGATACCGCGCTCGTGACCGTAAATGCGAATGGCTTGATCCTGGCTGAGAACGGTTACGTCAACAAAGCGTTCGAGACAGCGCCATACACGCTCACACTGAATCTGCAGGCAGGTGTTGGCTCGGTTGTTTTGGTTGCACCGTAACGATGGAACTGCTCGAATACCGAATGGACAGCCCCACCTTGTATCAAATCAGAGTCAAGGGTCATCTCAATGAGGCCCTGGCAAGTTCGTTTGAGGGCCTGACCATCACCAATCAGGAAGACGGTGGTGCCTTATTGGCAGGTCACATCCAGGACCAGGCCGCCCTGCATGGCGTCCTCAACCGGATCAGCAATCTGGGCCTGACTTTGATTTCTGTAAATGTGGTGCCCCAAGAAGATAGAGAGAATGAACAGAGAGATCATGATGACCTGCAAGAACCTGGAACATAAGGAGACGATCCTCCTGCCAACAAATTCGGAAGCTGCCGCTGTGCCTGCCTAAGTCCAGGGGATTGGCGTGAACGTGGAACAAATAAGGAGAATCTTATGAATGCAATGATTAACCATCCGGATCAGATTCGCCGCCGTATCCTGCGGATACACGGCTCATTTCTTCTGGTGCTCACAACGATCAATACCGTACTAGCCATGGTCGGCTGGGCAACCGGGAAGGGACCGTTTGCCCTATGGCACGAAGAGCCATTTGCTGCGGTCGGATTGTTCCAGGCATATCTGATCATGTTTGTCGTGGGCATTGCGCTGTGGTTTGGATCCGGTCAGGACAAAGATCTCTGGCGCTGGGACCTTGTCGGTCTTCTCGCCCACCTTCCACCCTTAGCCGTTAATTTCATCTTCGCCGATCTATTTACTTCGTATCACTTCGAGGGCACATCCATCTTTAGCATCGTGCTGCATACGATCTGGATCTGCCTCGAAGCGTTTGCAATCTTGTACAGGGGTCAAACCCGGCAGATTGTCACTTCGCCATAAGGAAACGATCTCATGGATACATCCTCAAAATTAAGAAAAATCCTTTTTCAAGTCAATGCTGGCTTCCTGATATTGATGGGCGGCGTGTTCACAATTCTGGATTACGTAGGCTATCGCACGGGACAAGGTCCTTTAGGCAGGATGTTGTATGGCAACGATCTTACAGTTGGCATGCAGGAGGCACACGGATTGGCTTTCTTATTCGGTCTAACTCTCTTCGTTTACGCAGTACCCGACGCGCGTCCATCATGGCATCTGCTCTGCGCTGGAATCCATGTGTTGCTGGGTGGCAGCAATCTTATGTATTGGAGCGGGGTGGTTGAATACGGGGTCGTGGGACCGGAGGTTGTCGTCACATCCATTCACGGCTTGTTTGTGTTGCTGCACATTGCGAGCTTTTTCCTGGTTCGCAATATGCCGATCGCCGCAGACACCACAACTAGGAAAAGGAGCATCCCATGAAAAAGACTTCAACTCTAATGGAACAATATGCGCTGACGGCATTCCTCGTCCTGACCCTGCTCATCAGCCTCGCCATCCCCCTATATTTCTCCCTCCCACAGGAGGTTGTCCCATTGATGATTGCCATCATTCCTGCGATCTTAGCAATCATCCTTACCGCGCTGACGGTAGGAAGAAAAGGCGTGGGTACGCTGCTGAAGAAACTATTCCAATGGCGAGTTGGCTTCAAATGGTATCTGGTTGCATTCGGCCTGGCATTGGTTTTGCGTTTGACGATGAGCGTGCTGGCGCTCCTGTTCGGATGGATTCCCGCCATCCAAATCCGCGTGTGGTCGCTGCCGGAATTTATGATCATCGGCAGCTTTATCTTGATCGGTGGCGCTATGGAGGAGCTGGGCTGGCGAGGCTACGTCCTGCCCAAGCTGCTGGCCAATCGTTCGTTCCTTTTTTCTGCTTTAATTAGCGGTGTCTTCTGGGGAGTCTTACATCTTGGTCTGAACCTGCCCGGGCAGATGAACGCTGGCGCGTCGTGGCTGCCGACCCTGCTGCAACTGATCGGGTTGTCGCTGGTGCTCTCCTGGCTGTTCGTTCAAACGCGAGGCAACATCGTGATCCCTATTCTGTTCCACACCGGGCAGAATCTCTTCGTCATCTTGAACGATGGGATCACTTTACACAGCAACTCTGGCTCCTGACCCTTGTGATCCTTCCTATGGCCGCCATCCTGATAGTCTTCTTTGGAACAAACCTGCATCCCATTCCTGCTGAGAATCCAGCAATGATGGACGCTGTAAAGGCTGTGGGAGAAGGTGAATCCTGATGATGTTACAAATCCAACCTCGTCTGCGGCGTTTGATCCTGATTGGAACGCCGGTCCTGACGGGAACACTGCTGCTCTTCCACCCACTACCGGAATCGGCTGAAGTGGGAATGACAGAGCTCCCAAAAGGATTGGCATTATACGAAATGATGGCTCCCATCGCCGATGGGTTTCTGATCGTTCATCTGCTTTTCCCGCTGGCGCTGGCGCTGCTCGGCCTGTCGGTCATCCTTTTGCTGGATGGTTTGCGAGGCATTGCCGCGACGATCAGCCGGGTAAGTGCTTTCATCTTCGTCTTGACCTATATCATGTACGAGACGATCATCGGGACCGTAACTGCACTCCTCATCCGCGGCGCCGCGGCACTCCCCTCCCACGAACAGGCTGCCATCGGCGATGCTGTGTATCGTAACTTCACTGACCCGATTTTAGGAGATCTTCCTTCGGTCTTGTCTGTCACTGCCTGGTTATCCTGGTTCTTTGCCGTCACACTGGCCGCCTTTGCCCTCCGTCGTTCCGGGAAACCGTTGGGAGCATGTATCCTGCTCGGACTATCCTTCGTCTTCATCTCCCATGCTTCCATGCTGGGCCCTCTGGGTATGCTGTTCTTCTTATTTGCGGTTATCGGGGTCGAACGGGCCAGGTCACCAGTGCCAACCGGTGGTTACGAAACCGCACCAATTTCATAAGGAAAGTAAAATGAAAAAAATCAACTCGCTGGCAACTCAACGCCCTCTGGTCTTTGGACTCGCCATCTCCTTCGTCTATATCGTGATGCTGGTCGTTTCTGCTTTGCTAGGCAATCTATGGCCGGGTGAGGAAACCCATGGGCAGCCCGGCGGAATCGTTGGCAGAGTTATCTCGATCATAATTCTGCTCGTTGTGCTTTCTCGCCTGGGTTGGCTCCGTACAGCTGGATTTACACGGCTGGGACCCTGGCAAACATGGTTGATCTGTCTCTTGGCACTCGTCTATTCGATTGCCGGTTCAGCTTACGCATTGACAGGTAATATTGACTTCAGCTTCTCCGATCTTACTCTGAGCGGGTTCGTAACCCTGTTCATTCTGACAGCTGCATTCATGGAGCAAGTCGCCTTTCGGGGATTGATCCTGCACGGATTTGTCCGTGCTTGGGGCAGTACAAACCGTGGCCTGATCAAGAGCGCCCTGATTTCCTCGCTCTTTTTTAGTGGTCTCCACATCCTCGACTTAGCCAGCGGGCGGCCATTGCCTAACGTTCTGCTGCAAAGTGTGGAGACGTTCTTCCTGGGCGTTTTTTTTGCAGCCTTGGTTCTGAGCGGAAGAAGTATTTACCCTGCAGCTTTCTTCCACGCTCTCTTTAATCTTTCTGCTTACCTAAGCGGCAAAGGTTTGGAACCTGCACCATTAACATTTCTGTTTTTGAGCTTGTTGATACTTCCACTAGCGCTCTATGGGCTGTATCTGCTCCGCGATTTGGCCGGCCTCCCAAGTCATTCCGATAGTCCGCTGCGGGCTGAACATCCTGCGCAGTAGAAGGTCTGGAGCTAATCAAGAAAGAGGCTGAATATGAAAACCGTTATTCAATCCACCGCTACATCCGTCAAACCGCAGACTGCCCGGCCCAGGAGCAGTGTGTTCGTCCGGCTTGCACGCATCGCTCTCTGGCTGATCATTGGCATCATCGCCCTGGCCGCCATCGGTGCGACCTATCAAATCTTCGCCACAGAATTGGATAAACGTGCATATCCGCCTCCTGGCCAGATGATCGATGTAGGCGGGTACCAAATGCACTTGTATTGCACTGGCGCAAACGTGGAGGGGAGTCCCACTGTGATTCTGGAAAGTGGACTTGGTTCGATTTCTTCCGCCTGGGCGTTAGTGCAAGCTGAGGTTGCCAAAGGGACGCGTGTTTGCTCGTATGACCGCGCGGGCATGGGCTGGAGCGAACCCGGTCCTGAGCCACTGGACGCACAACATATCGCCCAGGAACTGCATGCGCTACTTCACAATGCAAATATCCCAGGACCTTATGTACTGGTTGGGTGGTCGTATGGCGGACTTTATGTGCGTGAGTATACTGGGCAGTACGGCAATGAAGTGGTTGGTCTAGTCTTAGTCGATAGCTCACATCCCGATCAATGGACCAGCACTCCGGAGGGACAGGCACAATTTGCATCGAATGCCAAAATCTACTCCGTGGCACCTGCACTTGCCCGGTTGGGCGTCATGCGGGTAATAGGACTCCTGCAACCAGCTTCGGGCCTGCCAACGCCGTATGGCGAGGCGCTCAAGGCTTCCTTTGCAGCCACAAAAGACTGGGATGCCCAAAGCGCGGAGTTCCTGGCTTCACTCACCACCGCCACCCGGGTGAGTGAGTCTAAGTTATTGAACAATATCCCGTTGTTTGTTTTGACTGCCACCGAACATGGCACACCTCCCGAGCAGGAGCAACTCTGGCAGGACTGGCAAACTGAGCTGACAGCGCTTTCAATCAACAGTGTCCATCAAGTCCTGGAGGGAGCAGACCACGCCTCATTCTGGCGTGATCCAGAAACAGCGAAAATCACCACCGCGGCGATTCTTCAAGTGGTCGAAGCCGCCCGCAGTGGACAACCATTGGCGTGGAAATGAGCACACCCCTGGTCTACCAAATCCGCATCAAAGGCCATTTGGATAACACCCTGGCTGCCCGGTTCGAAGATCTGAAGATTTCAAACTTGGAAGGCGGAGATGCGGTGCTGTCCGGTCAAATCCAGGATCAGGCCGCGCTGCAAGGAATCCTCAGCCGGATCAGCAGCCTGGGGTTGACCCTGATTTCTGTGAATGCTGTCAATGAAGAAGATTAAGAGAATATAGTTCGCGTGAACACGAGCCCATCCTTTGCCTCATCATAAGCATTCTCTCGGCACGGAGATGCAACACATCAAAGAAAACGGTATTTGGTGAGACAGGCTTCGCAGCGAAACCAGAACATTGGACGAAAAGGAATTAAAAATGGTTACCCAGACGAATACACCTGTAAGAACCACGCCATCCACCATCAACATGCAACCCGAGCAGATGGTAATGAGTATCCAGAACGTGAGCAAACAGTATAACAACGAGCACTGGGGCCTGCGCGACTTCACGCTCGAGCTCGGTCCCGGCGTGCTGGGTCTGCTCGGCCCCAATGGCGCGGGCAAGTCCACACTGATGCGCATCCTGGCAACAATCACCAAAGCCACGGCAGGCTCGGTCACCTGGAATGGAAAAGATGTCGCCCGATCGCCGGATGATCTGCGCGCCGTGCTGGGCTACCTGCCGCAGGATTTTGGTGTATATCCCAACCTGAATGCAGTCGAATTCCTCGAATATATGGCTGCCATAAAGGGACTGAATGGCAAGGCGACCCGCCAGCGCATCGACGAGCTGCTCCAGGTCGTCAACCTGATCGAGGCTCGCAGACGTCCTCTGGGCGGCTTCTCGGGGGGCATGAAGCAGCGTGTCGGCATTGCACAGGCGCTCCTCAACGATCCGAAGGTGCTCATTGTGGATGAACCGACCGCCGGTCTCGACCCGGAGGAGCGCGTACGTTTCCGCAACCTGCTCTCTGACCTGTCCGGCGAACGCATCGTCATCCTGTCCACTCACATCGTTTCGGACGTCGAAGCGACAGCCAGCGATATCGCCCTCATCGACAAGGGACACCTGCTCACGCATGCCGCACCGGAAGCCCTGCTGGGATCGGTGGCAGGCCGGGTCTGGGAGTGGACCGTCCCCAGCGCAGAAATACAGACGGTCCGCCAGAAGCATCTGGTCAGCAGTACGATGCGGACAGGCGAGGGGGTGCGCTTGCGGATCGTGAGCGAGTCGGCGCCTGATCAGGAGGCTCATAATGTTGCGCCAACCCTCGAAGATGCCTATTTGTATGTTATCGCCCAGAATCGCAATGGAAGGTTGGAATGAGCACCCTGAATATGATCTTCCACCTGGCCCGCGCCGATTTTCTCGAGCGCGTCCGCCGCTACAGTTTTCTCGTCATGCTGGGGGCGGTGGTCTTCCTCGGGTACCAGGCGGCAATTGGTAACTTCACTGTGCAACTCGGAGATTATCGCGGGGAATTCAACTCCGCCTGGGTTGGGAGCATGATGGCGATCATTGCTTCATTCATGCTTGGGTGGTTCGGTTTCTATCTGGTCAAAGGTTCCGTGGCACGCGACCGTGAAACAGGCGTTGGGCAGATCATGGCAAGCACGCCGCTCACACGCCTGTCGTATACGTTTGGAAAATGGCTTAGCAACTTTGCCGTGCTCATCGCAATGTTGATGGTTCTCGTCGTCGTTGGGATCATCATTCAATTCCTGGCTGGTGAAAACACGGAGTTTGATTTTGTCACGCTCGTCGCTCCCTTCGTTTTCATCGCCTTACCCATGCTGGCGCTGACCGCAGCGCTCGCGGTATTATTCGAAACCATTGGCTTCCTGCAGGGTGGGTTCGGCAATCTCCTTTATTTCGTTCTGTTCAGTTTTACAATTTCACTGGCGATTTCGTTTGGAAAGAGTAATCAGCTGCTCGACCCTGTGGGTTTTAGTCTTCTCCATCAGAGCATGGGGATGGCGGCAAAGGCTGCTTTCCCCGATTACAGTGGCGAATTCGTTCTGGGGAATACCGGCACCCCAATCACAGGTGTGTTCCCCTGGTCAGGCGTGGAGTGGACCTTCGACATTGCTCTAACGCGTTTCACGTTCCTCGCCGTTGCAGCCGGACTGGCATTGGTCTCCTCGATCTTCTTTGACCGCTTTGATCCCTCACGGCGTGGGCCGGGGCCGATGAAACCTGCTGGATCGATGCCGGCGCCCGCGGTTGCCTCCATCACACGATCCCAGGCTACCATTCATTTGACTCCGTTAAGCGCGCGCCCTAGAGGATTTGCCTTTTCCCGGCTCGTATCACTGGAACTTAAGCTCCTGCTCAAGGGAAAGCGCTGGTGGTGGTTTGCAATTGCGGGAGGTTTGATCATCGCTGCCCTGGTCAGTCCACCCGAAGCTGTGCGCGCCTATGTTCTCCCCATCACTTGGCTCTGGCCCGTCCTGATTTGGTCGGGTCTCGGCAGCCGCGAGATACGACACAACACGCACCAGATGGTCTTCTCTTCCGCCGCGCCGCTGAAGAGACAATTGCCCGCGGCCTGGCTCGCAGGTTTCATTTTCACCGTTCTAACCGGGAGCGGCGCAGCCATCAAATTAGCAAGCGCAGGAGATAGCGCGGGACTGCTGGCATGGCTTTCTAGCGCGCTGTTCGTTCCAAGCCTTGCTCTGGCTCTAGGCATCTGGAGCAACAGCTCCAAGTTGTTCGAAGTGTTCCATGTGTCCCTGTGGTATCTCATTATTAATGGAGTGACGGCAGTGGATTATCTCGGTGCGAACAGTGATGGCAATGTGGGATTCTTCATTCCATTATCCCTCGCCCTGATTGTCATTGCCACTTTTGGCAGGGCCAGACAGATACAGAAGTGAATCGAAAGGAGAAAAAGATGAATCAACTTTCAGCCGAATCCCTGATCGAGGCAGAGGGAGCCGCGCAGACATCAAATGTCTCACAAGCAGCGATCCTCCTGACTGCCTGGCTGGGCACCCTGCTGCTCAGCCGGCTGCCGCAGATCCTCCTCAGCGAGCTTGGGCTGATCACCGCTTCCGACTGGAGCCTTTGGTGGTGGATCATCACAGGTGCGGCGCTTTTTGCGCTCACTTATATTTGGACACCCGTGAGACCGTTGCGGGGCTATTTCCGGATCATGACCATGATCTACGTGGTCACGATTGGACTGTCCTGGCTTACGGGAACTTCAGTCTGGGTCTCCCGGTTCGGTCCAGATAAACCGTGGCTCATCTGGTCTTTCGGAGATAGATTGGGAATCGTCTTGATGGCATTGGCGCTTGCAGGCATTCTTGCCCTGCTGGGACAGAAACACCGTGATTTCTTCTTCACCTTTGGAAATGTCAACGCGCCTGCGGAAGGAATGCGTCTCCCTTGGAAGATCGCCAGTCCGCTCATCGCCCTGCTGCTGACTGCGCTGTTCACAGCAGGCATTCTGGCGATGAACTCTCTGGCAATAACGATTGCCGATGTTCTTCCCATTCTTCCAATGGTGTTCGTGTTTGCCGTGATGAACGCCTTTGGCGAAGAGATGGCTTTCCGCGCCGCGCCTCTTTCTCAACTATGGCAGGTCATCGGGAAAAGACAAGCCATCTGGTTGATGGCGCTTTGGTTCGGATTGGGACATTACTATGGCGGCGTCTCTTTTGGCGCAGCGGGCGTTGTGTACCTCACGCTGGTCGCCGTTCTCTTCGGCAAGGCGATGGTGGAAACCAAGGGATTGGCTGTGCCGGTGTTCATGCACCTGTGGGGCGATGTTGTACTTTATGTCATTTTGGCGCTGGGTTCTGCTTGAAACAACGGTCGAACACCAAACCTGCAAAAACAGTAAACAGGAGGAACATCCGATGAAGTCCCTGACCTCTCATCCAACGCAATCCACTGACGGCGTTTTTCGTCCTTGTGTATGCCTTCGCCCGGGTTTTCACGCCTCCCATTGTTCATTCGTGAGGTCGCCACGGTTTCCCATGTCGACCAGTTTAACTACTATTTTGTATTTTGCATACAGACCCTCAGTATTTCACCAAATGGGCTTGATGAAAAACCAGCCTAGGGATTTCTAGGCTGGTTTTGCTTTGAGAATAATTATTTATGTAGCTGCATAAATCCACTCAGCGGTGTTGGCATACTTCAATTCATCGTGCTTCTTTTAAAAAGAGAACTCCCGCCATCACTGACGGGAGATAGCCCCTTGGCATGGACTTGACAGTACCGCGCGCAAGAACCCTTCCAATGATGACTATTATACACCATAAAACTGTTCAGGCTGGAATCAACAAGTCCGTAACGGAAAGGTTGTTTTGATATGCTGCGGCAACTAGGGCACTCCTTCCCTGTTTATCCTGCGCGGTGACACTTGCACCCAACACCAGAAGCTACCGCACCCGTTCCATGTCTGCCTGCTATGAGGATAAGATGGTGTCTCAGACACGTGCCTATGATTTTTATCGTCCATCCGATGATAGCCGAAACTAGAATATTTTAAGGGCTTGGATATTGTGGATCGACACTAAGAGCTAACATTTCTCAATGGGCTGCTGACACGCCGGTGTTCCGACCCGGCAGGAGTGATCTCTGGCAGGTCAAGATTATCTTTGTTTATTGGTGGATCAGGACGCAGCCCTTTCAAGGCTACGACCGAGGTTCGAATCCCCGTGGGGGCACAAATTTCCGGGAAACCGCCAACAGATCATGTTGAGCGGTTTTTGTCATGTTAAGGTTTGATTCAAGCGGAAATCTGAATGATTTGGCTGTTCTGTTGAGCCAGAATTGAGGAAAATTGGTGTTGAGTGGTTCGAATCTCTTTATATAGGTAGTAATGTCCAAGGCTACTTTTGTAATTAGGGATTTACACCAGTAATTTTAATCAGGCTCACTACTACGGTTTTGAGTTCGCGAAAGCTTGGACTGCAGCCGTGAGCATGAACTGATAATATCACCACTATGAACCGAAGGCACAAATCCTCCCTTACTGGCCCGAGTTGAAACGGAGATAACCACCTATGAATTGTGGCCGGATGTTTAGTGCGATGCCAGAACCCGCGATTTGGATCATCCTTTCGAGAACTGCCGCAGTTCGCTTGCCAAAAATCTCGAAGCTCAGGATCTCCACATACTCATATGCCTTTTTCGCCAATTCGTCAACCCCTCTCATGTGCAACTCCATTGCCTCTGCATCTGTGAGGATGTGGATGATACTCAGCTCTGTTCTTTCCTCGTTGTGATACGCGATATGCGCAATCGTACCGGTCGGACATTTCGATTTCCTTTCTCAAAGCCCGTGCCAGGCTTTGTTATTCATGGACTTCAGACTCGACGAGTTGCTTGATATTTTGGAGGCTTTTCTGGATCGCGCTCGTCACCATGCTCTCCATTGACTCATCCATGCCGGGAATCTCCACATGCAAGCTGAGGACGCTTTGGTTTTCACCGACAGTCTCGAATGTAGCTCGCCCGTGTATCTCGACGGGACCATCATGTGTAATCATGCCCACCTCTTGATCCGGTTCGAATCGCACAACCTTCATCGTTCCTTCAACGGGCGTACCGCTTCGGGAATTAATTCTTTTGATTACGGTTCCGACGCCCATAGGCCCACTTGATACCTGTTCTAGTTGTATGTAAGGATCCCAGCGAGGATGGTTGCGAACGTGATCATGAGCGAAGAAGCGGAATACATCCGCAACGGGGCGATTGATTCGCTGTGATAATTGAGTTTTTACTGGCATGGTTTTCTCCTTTACCGCTGATAGATAAATAGTGGACTAAAAAGTGAAGAGGAATTTCAAATCAATTTTGAGATTGGAAACCGTGTATGTTCAGCCAGCCGTGGAGCGAGTAAACCCAGCAAAGTGTATGGGTTTGACGCTTTGTGAAATTCCTGCATTCACAAATGGTTGGTTAGCTTCCAATAGCTTTGCGCTGGGGGCGCCATAGATTTCGAATTGTTTGGGCGTGAGGAAATCAGCTCGGTCGATCCACTCGATCATGTCTTCCCCGATCACTTTTGCCAACACTTGCAAATGGAAATCCATGGAAGCAATATCAGGGTGGACCTGAATGCTCGTCATCTCAGTTTCGTCTTCATTGAAGTACATATTGAAGGCGATCAGTTGGGGCTCCTTTGCCTTGACGTGTTCCATAAACTCCTTGGCGAACCGCTTATAGTCCTCGAGCCTGCCCTCCTTGATCTTCCAGGTGCTTATAAAAGTTAACGGCTTGGTCATTCTGCTTACTCCTTCTCCGGAATTCATTAACCGGTATAACTCAAGATTTCGCCAACTCAGAGTAGTGGGTGCCGAGATGAAATACGATCCCGCTACTGGTCCGCTTGCGAGGGCATGAGACCCAGTTGCTGCATTATGCCTACGTCATCAGAGCTAGTCCAGACTTCCACAATTTTGCCATTCCGGATGACGTGGATAGCCATTTGTCGCACCGCGATTTGCTTGCCCGTCGCCGGCATACCCTGAAACTCGCCCGTGTGAAGGGCATGCAGCGTCAGGCGAGTGGCGACTTTGTCGCCTTCGGCGATTTGGTCTTTAAACACATGCTGTCGTTGCGTGAGTCCTGAAAACATTACGTTCATCATTTGGATGAGCGCCTCGCGGTTTAGCGGAGGGCATGCCCGGCAGGTGTATAACAACGTCCGGTGCTAACTGCTCGCTGAACGCAGTCAGATCGTTCTTGTCCGCGGTCTCGTAGTTACGGCGAACAATGGCTTTGTTTTGTTCTGTTGGGGTTGACATGAGTAATCTCCTTTTCATGGTGATATTCTTCTTACAGAATACCAGGCAAGCGGAATAGGAGATATGAATACCTTCACATCTAAAATGTGAACTGATTCACATTCTCAACTGGGATCAATACATCCGTTTACGCAAAGCTTCTGGCTGGAGAATGACCCATCGAGTCCGCTCGCGGCGGATAAGCCCCTGCTCCTCGTAGGTTCCCAGCCACTTGTTGATGCTTTCCCGCGTCGCACCCACCATCTCGGCCAGTTCAACCTGCGTGGGCCGTGATGCGATCACCCACTCTACCTCAGTGGAAGTTTGTTCCGCCTCCGCGAGTTCAAGGAGTGTCCGCGCCAAACGTGCCGGTAAATCGAAGAAGACCATATCTTCAATCTGCTGGGTCGTATGCCGCAAGCGGCTGCTCACCGTAGCCAGTAACTTGATTGCGACATGGGGACGCGCCTCCAAAAAGCGCATAAAGGCGTCGCGTTGCAAGAGCAGGAGTTGGCAGGCTTCCTGAGCGACCGCGTCGGCTGAGCGCGGTTCGCCATCCAGTAACGCCAGCTCGCCAAAGAAATCCCCCGGACCAAACAGGTTGAGCACCAGTCCTTTTCCCTCGGCTGAAAAAGAGGTGATCTTCACTTTGCCCGATTCCACCAGGTATAAGCATAAGCCTGGATCGCCTTGCTGAAAAATGAACTGCCCCTTGCCATAGCGCCGCAGCTGTAGATCGGCAGCCAGCGCAACCAAATCCTCTGCGGCCAGGCCGACGAACAGCTTTACGCGTGCCAAAGCGGTTGCATTCACCGCGCTGATGACGCCCTGGTCTGTATCTACCAGCCATCCTTCATCGCCGTTGCGCCTGATTTTCCGTGCACTGACGCCAAGGCGAATTGGTTGTTTCAGATTCGCAGTATATTCTTCCAGGTAGGATATGAAATCAACCCGCCTGACATATGCGCCATAGTGTCTGGGAAGGGGTGCACCCGGTAAGGAAGAATAGGCGCGATATCCGTTCAAGCGAAGCTGATCGTGGCGACGGCGCCAACTGGAACCCACCTCTTCCGCTTCATCGATAATTTGAGGCCGAATCTCGCGTTTCAGCAATTCGTAGAAAGCTGAAGGACCGGCTGTTCCCGCACCAATAATAAGCACGTCACTATCCATTTTCTTCTCCTTTTCCGTTCGCTAACGGCTCGCGTTCGCGAAGCACCCTGTAGGCTTGTTGCCACCGATATGATTCGTGCCGGCTTTACGAAGCTCGCTGAGATGCTAGTAATTCCTCTGCAAAATACGAGTTCCGACAGCCAGAGAGGGCCAGAATCCGGTGATGCACAACAGTGCTTCTGCTATAGCGTAGCAGAAGCACTCGTGATTTCGAACAGGAAGACAGTTACCCTCTGTGTCTATAATCGTGAGACAACTCCACCCAATAATTTAGAGAGCAGGGTGGAGGAGCAAAAGAGATGTCAGAGAACTCAAGTGGTACTGTAAAGGAAGCCATGCCCAATACCGAAGTCGTCGCCAAAGCCAAGCGCAAACGATTCACAGCTGCAGAGAAGCTGCGCATATTACGAGAAGTGGATGCCTGTCAGGGCAGCGGGGAAGTGGGCGCCTTGTTACGGCGGGAAGGGATTTATTCTTCCTATCTGACGACTTGGCGCAGACAACGGGAACGTGGAGAACTGGAGGGATTGGCCCCTCAGAAGCGCGGACCGAAGCCTGATCCCCAAGCTATCGAACTGGCCAAACTGCGGCGTGAGAATGAACGTCTTCAGGAGCGTTTGCGACAGGCAGAATTAATTATCGACGTCCAAAAAAAAGTTGCGCAGATGCTCAAGGAGCACAACCCGGAAGATCCGAGTTGATCGCCTCCAGTGAGCAATTGGCTGAAACGGTTGGAGTAGTGCGAGCCTGTCAGGCACTGGCGGTTCCCCGCAGCAGCCTCTACCGACAACGACAAATCAAAGCACCACCTGTGGTCCCCGCTGTGGTTATTTCATCCCGTGCGCTGCAGCCTGCAGAGAAAGCAGAAGTCCGACAGGTTCTCAACAGTGAACGCTTTGCCGATCAAGCACCACGGGAAGTATATGCCAGCCTGCTGGATGAAGGTCAATATTTATGCTCTTGGCGCACGATGTACCGTATTTTGGATGAAAATCAGGAAGTGCGGGAACGTCGCAATCAGCTGCGACACCCGAATTACACAAAACCCGAGTTGTTGGCCACCCAACCGAACCAGTTGTGGAGTTGGGATATTACCAAACTGCTCGGACCGACCAAATGGACCTACTACTACCTGTACAACATCCTGGATGTCTTTAGCCGCTACTCTGTCGGTTGGTTGATTGCCGAACGCGAAGCAGCCAGCCTGGCCGAAGAATTGATTGCGGCTACCTGTGTTCGCCAAGGCATTCAACCGGGTCAACTGACCATTCATGCAGACCGCGGCAGTTCCATGTCATCCAAACCGGTGGCCTTGCTGATGGCGGATCTGGGTGTCACCAAGACCCACTCCCGTCCACACGTTTCCAACGACAATCCGTTCTCGGAAGCGCAGTTCAAAACTTTGAAATATCGACCGGATTACCCTGAACGATTTGGCTGCCAAGCCGATGCCCGGACATGGGCAGGAGAATTCTTCCGCTGGTACAACTACGAGCATCATCACAGCGCCATCGGACTGCTCACGCCTGCCGAGGTTCATTTTGGAAGAGCACAAGCCATTTTGGATCAACGTCAACAAGTTTTGCACGCTGCCTATCTGAAAAACCCAGAGCGTTTTGTGAAAGGACCCTCCAGTCCGGCTCAGGTACCCACCGCCGTCTGGATCAATCCCCCCAACATGCACAGCCCTTCGGAGAAACCATCACCGTCGTCGCCGTCGTAGAGTCTGTGGATAAGTGGGCGGTGCTGGTTCCGTCCACTTATCCACAGACTTCCTGCCTGAAAGGAGTGCTTTCAACCAATAAATACACCGCCAATCTACACTAATCTTTCAAAACAGTTGTCTCATTTCATTGACACATTCCGTTATTTACGCGGACGGTAGCTTGACCCCAAGTGGCGCCACGAACCACTCCATGCCGCCGGTAATCTCTTTTTCACCAACGATCTTATCGCCTTCCACGAAGAACATGGTGGTCGCCTCCGGCCAGACCACCTTTTTGCCGCTGGCCGGAATGACACCTAGTCCCATCGGCGACATATCAAAGTCGCCTGTATGAGTCCCTTCCCAATGAAATCTCACCAGGACCCCATCGCCCTCTTCGCGCATCTCGTGGAACACGCTCTTAAAATCCTTGAATGCAGACAACACTAATTTTGTCATGCCCATCAACAGATTCTTATCCAGGATCACATTTCCGTTCCGGTCGAGACTTTTGAACTCATCTGCGAGATACATCTTGTCTGCTTCCACCGTGCTTTCGGGTGGATTTGCCCATGCTGCGGTATGCCAGGCCTTTACAACCTCCACTTTACCGGTCATTTCAAACTCCTTTTTTAGATGGACGCGCACAGCTTCCAACGCACGCGCCTGATGGGTAACTGTAGATCGATTTCAGATGACAACTTGTGGGTTTGCTTTTATTAGACTCTCCCTTATGCGATCCGCGTATCGGTATGGATCCTGTGTATTGCCCGCCTGGGCCTTCCTGGGTTCCAGCCTGTGAATCATGGCGGCAACCCCGTTTTCATGGCTCGGAAGGCAGGTGCTACGTTCTCGTGGTCTCTATAAAAAATGGGGATGCACCTGGTGCGCGTGCATCAGGATATTCGCTTCTCCCGCCAACTCCTTTCTGCGATCCAGGGACGGACATGCGGCATTGGGGATTATGGGCTATCGATGAATCTGGTTGACCGCCGGAGCGCAGCAGCTTTTTCCCGCCTTCTCCCTGTTCCTGCCGTTCTGATCGATACCGGCACCTGGGCGGAAAAAACTGCACCACCGCTCTCAGACAAGGGGATGCCCCCATCGTGACCCGCTGAGAAGGATGAATAGATTATGAAACGCTGCTATCAGTATAGGCTTTTCGGGAGCCAAAGTCAATTTTGTACCTGAGGGCACAAATGGAGAGTAGTCAGGGCATTAATCTGATCGGGTCTTATTCCGCTAAGATCGAAGGAAGCTTAAACGATCGTCGTACGTGCATTTGTCCTCCGGCAGAAGTTTGTCGATCCCCCGATCCAGGTAATCACAAAAGGTGACGGTATCAAGACGAAGTTGATTGATAATTCTCCTCCAAAGCGAAAGCAATCGCCTCGTCCATCGTCGTGGACCGTCCTTCTGACCAAAGAGACGCGAATTCCTTCTCGTCCATGTTTGCTTTCAAGTCGGCGACTTCCTTCTCGTACTCTTCACGTTCAGGGGGCGTCATATCCATATTGATTTTTTGACGCAGAGCTTCCGCTGCGCCCAACAGCCGTGCTGCTTTGTCGGGTCGTTCGATGGCTTTGGCGATGAAGGCAAGGCATTCCAATTGATGTGCGACGGCGGAGCGCTGTCCCATTCTCTGCCATGCTTTGATCGTCTCATGATAAGCAGGGATTGCCTCAATATAATTCCCCTCCTGCCGAAGGATATGAGCAAGGTCACTCTTGATCATGATAATGTTTCGCGAAGATTTTATTTCCTGCATGACTTGCATGGCGATTTGGTACTTTTCCCGCGCCTTCCCAAATTGTTTCTGTAGTGTCAACATGTTACCGAAACCGTACGCCATTATCCCATAGGACCAACGGCTGCCATATTCCCTAAATAACTCACTGGCTTCCTCACGAAGGGCGTCTGACTTGGCATAATCCTTGTTCACATAAAGCTCCACGAAACTGGCTGCACCTAATACGCCTGCCGAAATATGTTTGTCGTTCAATGACTCGGCTAATTCCAGGGCTTCGTGCATTGCAGCGACAGCTTCATCAAAATTTCCAGTCACCAGTTTTCCCGCCATATGGAAGGAGAGTGTCTGCGCTAAAGTTCGAGTATCGCCAAGGGTTCGCAGCAGGCTTGTTGACTCCTCAGCTTCCATTAAAGTTTTTCGGGTATCACCCATTGTCAAAGACATCGTCGACATGCTCGCCAGCAACCTTGCTTTGTAAAGATTTTCCTCTTCGGTTAGAACTTTTCCTTTGTCAGTCAGCGACTTTACATGTTTTAGCGCCTCTTCTCCCCAATGGTGTCCTTCACCATAATAATTGGTTACCACAAACAGGTATGTCAACGAACGGATTAATCTCATTGTGGCGATGGGGTCATGAGCTAAGCCCCAATCTACTGCAGCGCGGAGGTTATCGTATTCGGTCTCAAGTTTCTCTGCCCAATACAAATCCTTTTCGCGGGTCAGCATTTCTGGAAAAGCAGTTTCTGCCATCGCAAGATAATATGTAAAGTGACGACTCCGCGTTCCTTCACCTTCGCCGTTTTCCAGTAATTTATCACGCGCATATTGTCGGATCGTTTCCAATAGGAAATACCGTGGCTCGTCGCCCTCATCGTTTACGGTGACTAAAGACTTGTTGACCAGTTGTGGCAAATGCTCGAACACATCCACGTTGTTGCAGATCGTTTCCGCGGCTTCGAACGTCCAGCCGCCCGCAAAGACCGAGAGCCGACGGAGTAATGCACGCTCATCTTGGCTGAGCAAGTCGTAACTCCAATCGATGAGCGCGCGTAATGTCTGTTGGCGCGGCAGGGCAGTGCGGCTTCCACCTGTAAGTAGCTTGAAGCGGTCGTCGAGTCGTTTGGCGACCTGTTCGGGTGAAAACACCGTGATGCGCGAAGCGGCTAATTCGATAGCCAGAGGGATACCGTCGAGGCGGGAGCAGATTTGGGCGACGAATGAAGCGTTTTCGTCGGTGAGTTGGAATTTCCGATTCGCGGCGGACGCCCGTTCCACGAACAACTGCACAGCCTCGTATCCTATCGCCGCTTCTTTCGTGACTTCATCCTGATCCGGTAAAGAAAGCGACGGCACGCGATAGACCGTTTCCCCGTTAATGCCCAACGCCTCACGGCTGGATACAATGATCTTGATGTTTGGTGCAACGTGAAGAAGCTCATCCACGACTTTCGCGCTAGCTTCGACGAGGTGTTCGCAATTATCTAGAATAAGCAGAAGTTGCTTCTCGCGCAGAAAATCATGGAGTAGAGTTTTGAGAGGTACACCCGGCACTTCGCCAATGTCAAAAACAGATGTGATAGTTTGTATGATAAGAGACGGGTCAGAAATGGGGGCGAACTCTACCAGCCAGACCCCATCTTTGAAATAGGGAATGAGTTGAAGCCCGAGTTGAATGGATAAGCGCGTTTTGCCCGTACCGCCGGGACCGATCAATGTGAGCAATCGCGCACCCTCAAGCCTTGACTTGGACTCTGCAAGCTCGCGTTCACGCCCAACAAAGGATGTGAGTTGCGTGGGGAGGTTGTTCGTTGCGTATACCTGGGATTTGAGAGCAGGGAATTCCTTTTGCAGAAAAGGCGTGGAGATTTGAAAAATTCTTTCGGCTTTGCTTAATCCCTTCAGATGGTGCTGCCCTAAATCCAGTGCTGAAACATCGGATGACAAATGCTCGCGCGCGATCTGGAGGGTCGTTTCGGAGAGCAGAATTTGCCCGCCATGGCCAATGGACATGATCCGTGCCGCGCGATTAAGCGTGCTTCCGTAGTAATCACCGTCTCGCAGTTCTGCTTCACCAGTGTGAATTCCCATGCGGACGCGAATCGAGACATCCGAGTTCTCGGATGTCTGTAATTCACGTTGAGCATCGAGCGATGCATTGCTGGCATCGATGGCAGTGGAAAACACTGCATGAACTCCATCGCCCGTGGTTTTGATGACGTGACCATTGTTTGCTTCGATAACTTCTTTTAGTATGGAATCGTGTTTAGCCAACGCGGACTTCATCGCTTCAGGGTATTTCTCCCAGAGCGACGATGAGTTTTCGATATCAGTGAATAAGAATGTGACTGTGCCCATAGGGAGGACGGATTGGTTCATACTTTGCTTCCTTCTCTGTGACCCATTAAGAACCATGTGGTCATTTGCCCCTTGCCCTTGACATCAATCGTACCGCGCTTTTCCATGATAAATTCATCCTTGAGCAATTCATACGTGGCTTGACTCACTTGAATTTGTCCAGCCTCCCCATGAGATTCCATTCTACTGGCTGTGTTGACCGCGTCACCCCAAATATCATATTGGAATTTCTTTCTGCCAACAATTCCAGCAATTACAGGCCCTGAATGGATACCGATTCGAAATTGTATTCTATGTTCATCCCGTATTGAAAGTTTATCCGCGAAAGCTTGCATTTCCAATGCCATCCTTGCCATATCTCGAGCGTGGGCTTCGTTTGATTCTGGTACCCCTGAGGCAACCATGTAGTTGTCGCCAATCGTACGAATTTTTTCTACCTGATATTTTTCGGATAATGCATCGAATTCCGAGTAAATTGTGTTGAGGAGTTCGATCATTTCCACAGGGTTGAGTTGTGACGTGAGTGGAGTAAAGCCGACGATATCCGCGAAAAGAATGGTAACGGCTTTGTGGGCTTCCGCTATTGTTCCCGGCTCTCGTCTTAACCGGTCAGCGATTTTTTTAGGGAGGACGTTTAGCAGAAGATTCTCAGATCGAACTTGCTCTTCGTGGAGTTCTTGAAGTGCAGTATCCCGTTGCCTCAATAGCCCGAAAATATTCCCGAACCAGATGCCGCATACAATGAGCGAGTTGAGACCCCAGAGGATTGCTCCGGCGCCAGGAGGAATATTGTTGCTTGCGCGCAGCCAGGGTTGCAATATAGCTTCCATGAGAACCAGCCCAATACTTGCCATGAACCAGCGCACGAATTCACGCGTGGGGCGGGTAATCATTCCGAACGGTGACCCCAACCCAAAGAGAAAAACCCCGGTTGAATTGGCGATGCCGCCCAAAGCCAACGTGCCAAGAAAGTTTCCGAACATGTTTGAGCCTAAATAAACCTTATGAACTTGACTAAACCGAATGAGCCTCAATCGCATCAAGATCATCAGGCTGATGTGGAAAAAAACCAATACAGTAAGGATGATGGCAAACGCAACCTCAGTCAGGGTGGCGTAAACAAAAGCAAATGAAAGCCCGCTGATAATGCCAAACAACATGGAGATCATAAACTGCATTTTCCCGGCTTTGAGTTTCGGTGTATCCTCTGGCTCCATTGCGAGGGAATACATTGAGTCACTGACTCGTCGAAATAGGTTCGGTTGTCTTGGAAGGGGTTGGCTCATGCGGCTCCCTTCAAAATGGTATCGTGCTTCGCCAGCGCAGACTTCATCGCTTCCGGGTATTGTTCCCAAAGTCTGGTCGAGCCTTCGATGTCTGTGAAAAGAAAAGTAACAGTACCGGATGGCAATGAACCCATGCAACGTCCTCCTAGCTGTGCATATGCCTACAGACAACTATTGGATAAGTTTTATCAGATTTTCCCCGTTTCTCCAATGAAATATGCTGTTTTCCGGGCAGTCTGACAAGAGTTTGTTACCCAGGGGTAATTAGTGACCTGCTAAATACTGGGAAACACCTGAGCAAAAAGTATCTCCGCCGAAGACTATTGCCCGAGAAATATCTTTGCGGTTTGTTCAATCGAGTTTCTCTTCTGAATATGCAGCTGTGAAGGCGATAGATTCTCATTGCATAGCAGCCAGATTATTTATTATGAATCGCGCTGCCATAGAAACTACCCACCCAACATCACCTTGCGTCATCAGAGCTTTTGCAAACGGTGATTTTCATGAGTAAACTGAGGGATCTCAATTCGAAGCCTGTTTTGAAAACATTCGAATTGCTTGACGATTCCTCAATTTTCAATTAAATTCCGGAAAAGATAATTCTTTTGTGCCCTATTTCCCCTGATTTCAGGGAAGGTGGTTCGGAACAGATCCGCGAAGGGGCACAAATTCCCAAAAACCGCCAACAGAGGATGTTGAGCGGTTTTTGTCTATGCTAAGGTTCGATTCAAGGGAAAAAGTGAATGCTTTGGCTGTTCTATAGGTCCAGAAGTGAGTGAAATTGGAATTGAGCGGTTCGAATCCGCTTACTACTTATTTTTCATAAATAGCAGCGGGGATGGGAAATTGCTTGGAAAAAATGCTGTGTGGCAGTTGATTGTTTTTCAGTCGCCTCAACAGAGTAAATTTTTTTCTTACATATCGCGGGTTCCAATCCCGTTCGGACCGCGGAGTGTAACTGACTGAAGACGGAAATCGGGTTCTTTGCGTTTTCTGACTTACCTCTTCACTGCACTGCAGAGAGTCGCCGCGCATATTAGAAAGGGAGCTTTGAGCGCAGTTGAATCCCAACAACCGCCATCAATCCAATCAATTCTGACATCACCTCGGCAGGTTCGAGACCTGTACAGAGCGGGATTGACGCGCACGAAGCTGTCGTACACTTTTTCGTGACCCGGCGTAGATCAATCCCAAAATAACTGCCCAGACGATCAGTCGCAACGTCATAGCCTGGATGCTTTCGGGTGCAACGGTGTCGCGATATAGAGTTTGCAGAACAAGCATAACGAGGGCATGCAGGCTAATCGTTCCAACGGCGGCGGGCCGGGCGAACCTGCTATTGACCCAGATGAGTATAGTAGTGATGAAAACCGTCAGGATGCCAATGGTGTAATTGTACACAGGGACCCAGTGGATGACATAGTAGCCAGGGTCGATACCCAACAGGACTTTCCCGCCAGCGAAAATCGCCATGCCGCCAATGAGGAAGGCGAGAATGGATGCGATTTTATTCAAGATTGTGCTCATTTTTACTCCTTTTGTGTGAAACCAGTGTAGGCTGTTCCTGCTGGCAGGTAAATGACTTAAGTCGGAATTCGCGAAACGGGATGTATAATGACCGCGGGTGTAGTGACAAAAGTTGAGGAACCATGAGCAAGGTTGAGTCTCCCCATGGCGTAGCCTTGTTAAAGGCCGTGTCCTATTTTTCCGATGTAGACAGCGCCGCGCTGGACCGGCTGGCGCAGTCTGCAATACGGCGCACGTACGACGCCGGGCAGGTCATTCTGATCGATGGCGAACCCTGCACCGGATTGTACGTTGTCGAAAGCGGCTGGCTGAAGGTTGTCAAGATCGGGTTGGATGGACGCGAGCAGGTACTGCAAATGCTGCGGGCGGGTGAGGCCTTCAACGCCATCAGCGTCTTCACCGATGCGCCCAACCAGGCGAGCGTCTCCGCGTTGGAAACCTCTGTGGTCTGGATCATCCAGCGTGAGCTCCTGATGAAACTGATGGATGAACATCCCGCGCTGGCGCAGCATGTCATAAAAGACCTGGCGGGACGCGTCATGCACCTGGTGCGCCTGGTGGAGGATCTATCCCTGCGTTCCGTCGAAGCGCGGCTGGCCCGGCTTTTGCTGGAGCAGGCAGAAGGCGAGTCGGTGCAGCGCCGACGCTGGGCGACGCAAGCTGAAATGGCCTCGCGCCTGGGCACAGTGCCAGATGTGATCAACCGCGCCCTCCGAAAGCTATCAGAACAGGGGTTGATCCACGTGGAGCGTCATCAGATCCAGATCTTGAATAAGGAGGGGTTGAGAGGCATTGCGCAGGTGATTGAATAGAAAACCGATAAAAGTCGTGGAATGAGTCTCGCTCAAGGTGTATGGTAGTCACATCTTGAGCGAGTTTTTTTTGGAGTATTCCATGAAGCAATTCAACGATAGACCTGTCCCTCTTATCGACCCGCAACATTGCGATGGCTGCGGATTGTGCGTGCACGCCTGCCCAACGAAGACGCTTGCATTGCAGGATGGCAAAGCAATGGTTGTAAACCCGCTGGCGTGTGAATACATCGGGACGTGTGAGGTTATTTGTCCCACGCAGGCGATCACGCGTCCATTTGAAATTGTGGTTGCGGAGGAAGAAACTGGTTAATCATATTCGACAAAAGTCGTAGGCGAGGTTTCCAATGCGACCTACAATGAAAGTATGACAAGTTTTGTGTTCAAGGAGAGAAAATCATGAACTGGTCACTCAAACTAATGAAAATCAAAGGGATCGATATCAAAGTCCACCTGACATTTGTATTGATCCTGATCTGGGCGGCGTATCGCTGGGGAGCCAACACCGGCGAGGGGATGCAAGGCGCGATCTTTGGCATCGTTGCCACGCTGCTGCTCTTCCTGAGCGTGACCCTACACGAACTAGGTCACAGTTTCCAGGCCCTCAAATATGGGATCAAGGTGCGCGATATCACCTTGATGCCGATGGGTGGCCTGGCGCAGATGGAAGAGATCCCCGAAGACCCGAACAAGGAATTTCGGATTGCTCTTGCGGGCCCGCTGGTGAACTTTGGGATTGCTGTCGTATTGATCGGGATCGGTGCGCTTCTTAACGCCCGCGCCCTGCTGCCGTTCGATGAGTTGGCCGCATCGCTCGGAGCTGTTAGTTGGAGCGGGCTGCTGGCTTACCTGACATATGCCAACCTGTTGCTGGGATTTTTCAACCTTATCCCTGCCTTCCCGATGGACGGAGGGCGCGTTCTACGTGCACTTTTGGCAAAGAGGATAAACCATGCCAAGGCCACAAAGATCGCTGCGCAGGTTGGCCAGGGTTTCGCACTGCTGATGGGATTGTGGGGCCTGTTGAGCGGTAGTTGGACGCTGGTGATCATCGCGGTCTTCATCTGGATGGGCGCAGGGCAGGAAAACCAGGGAACCCAGGTCAAGCACACATTAGGCGGGACAACCGTTGGTCAGGTCATGACTCGTTCCCCGCAAGTACTGAGGGTCAATGATCCGCTGTCCAAGGCAGTTGAGCTAACGCTCTCCACCTCGCAGGCAGATTTCCCCGTGCTGGAATGGGGCAGCAATCGGGTGGCAGGTTTGCTGGCTGAAACAGACCTGCTGCGCGGGTTGCAGGCCCTGGGTGCGAGCACGGCAACACGCGAAGTCATGCGCACACAAATGGCATTCGCCGCTCCCGATGAGCTGTTGCATACCGCGCAGCAAAAAATGTTGAGCGGACGGGCGCGTGCCATGCCTGTGATCAATTCTGAAGGCGAACTGTTGGGCCTGCTCACAGCCGACGATATCAACGAAGCTTATCGCCTGATTGCGATCAGCCCGATACTGGCCGTCAACGCACGATGATTTGTCTTACAGCCTCGTTCGTCCAACATTCGTCCACTGGACGAACGAGATGAACCATACCAAGCAGATTGGAGAAACGAAAATGAACGTAACCACCTATATCATTCACGCATTGATCGCATCCATCCTAGCTCTGGGGCCACTCTCTATTGCCCTATATCTTGACCTGAAACCAAAACGTGAAGCTACGCAAAAGAGCCGATAAGACTTGAGAGAAAGGAATTCGTCATGTCAAAAGATTTGCCTACTCGTTATCATCCCCTGCAGGTCAGTTTTCACTGGCTGGTGGTGGCTTTGCTCCTTGCCATGTTTTTACTTGGTAAATATATGAGCGGACTTCCCAATGATACAGAGAAGCTCCTGCCGTTAGGTATTCATATCACACTGGGTGTGATCACCCTGGTCGTGATTATCGCTCGCTTCGTCGCGCGCTTTCGCCTACCCCAACCGGCTTCAGCCAACACAGAGCGTACGTTTTTAAATTGGGTCAGCAAAATCGTTCATTACGTGTTGTATGTGCTCGTGTTGCTGATGGCGATCAGCGGTATATCCCTTTCCCTGCAATCAGGTTTGTTGCCGATTGTCTTTGGCGGTTCGAGTGCTTCACTGCCCGCGGATTTTTACGCCTTCAACGCGCGCAGGCTGCACGGGCTCCTTGCCCCTGCGCTGGCACTTCTGGTTGTGTTGCATGTTGGGGCTGCGCTATATCACCAGTTCCTGCTCAAAGACAACCTTCTGGCGCGCATGTGGTTTGAGAAAAAAGCGCGGCAGGCAACCCAGTCCGTGACCGAGCCATCTGAGCAAGCGCGTATGTGATCAGGAGGAGAAAAATGTTGAAAACAAATAGGAAGTCGTCACTGTGGACAGGGGGCATAATGATCCTGTCACTTTTGTTGTTCTTCTTTGCAGTCCCACACACGCTGGAGGACTTTGCCGTGGGCGAGCCAATTGAAAAGGGAGTCCCCGTCTCGGTGCTTTCCTTTGTCGTGGCTGCGTTGTTTGCCTTGCAAGGACTTGCATTGTTTTGGGCGGGTCAAGAGGACCGCCGTAGTTACTTTATCCACGCGGGATTGGGTCTTCTGTGGCCCCTGGCGGCAGGTGTGGCCCAACTGCCGGTAATTTTTACCGCAAGTAACTACCGTTCCGGATTCATTTCGATCCTCTATGTTGTTGGGATGATCGTAACGGGCGCTCTGCTATTTCTGGTTTCGCTGCAAGCTCTGAAAACTGGTGCGCAGGCCAAGCAAGAAGCTGTGCCCAAAGTACCTCGCGGGTCCGAAGGCAAGGGAACATGAGTACAAGACCAGATGTCCTGATTATCGGCGCCGGACCGGCCGGACTCACTGCCGCCGCAGAGGCAATCCGGCATGGATTATCCGTTCGGATTATCGATCAAAATGAATCTCGTTCGGTGTTTTCGAAGGCTTTGGTCCTCCATTCCCGTTCGCTGGAAATCTTTCAGGATATGGGGTTTGTCGATCATGTACTCAATAGGGGACAGAAATTCCACGCGCTCAATATCTATGCACCCCACAATAGGCTGGCACGGGTTGTTTTTGAGGAGATCAATTGGCAGGATGCAATCTTTCCCTACTGGTTAAGTATTCCGCAGAGTGAAACCGAGCGCTGCCTGGAAGCACATCTTAATGAGCTGGGCGGCAGCGTAGAACGATGCACTGAACTGGTCAGTTTGGAACAGTTCCCTGACTATGTGCGTGTTACCCTGAGGCATGAAGAAGACTCAATCGAAATATTCGACGTCCCCTGGGTGGTGGGCTGTGATGGCGCTCGCAGCCTCACACGACAATTGCTCGGCCTTGAGTTGAAAGGCAAAGCCGATGACGAGGTATTTATCCTGGGGGATGTGAAAATCGACTGGGATCTGCCGGAAAATGAAGGCA
>Ga0214473_10001162_pt1 | contig 35573 bp, 30 predicted proteins | sample RVTome_7_FD_203509 | JGI IMG/M metagenome (GOLD analysis project Ga0214473, IMG submission 203509) | Soil microbial communities from uranium-contaminated site in the Upper Colorado River Basin, Wyoming, United States - RVT98D197 | ecosystem: Environmental > Terrestrial > Soil > Contaminated >... | reverse complement strand
CTTTTAATGAGAAAGCTGGAAGATATGTAAAATTTGTTTCCCTAGCGGAAACCTTTAATATAAACACGGACTGCACGGCTGAAATAAAAGTTTTGGGGTTCAATGCGGATGGTTCGCAGATTGAAACCTATAATGGTCCGGAAATTCCAGTAGGTCTTTGGAGCTATACGAAAGACAGTTTAAATGAAACTCCTTTCAAAGTTGAAGCCAATAAAAAATACGCCATTAAAAATTCATCCGGTAATGTGATTGCTAGTGTGGAAAATAATATTATCACGCGGGTTTCCTATGTGTCAGATAAAAACTTTAAAGTATACAACTCTGTACCCGAAACATTATCCAACAAAGAGGTTGTGTTTGAAGCAGCTGACGGGAATAATTCGGATATGATTTTTGACATTTACCGGCCCGGTTCAAGTTATGACCAATACCGGGGAAAAATAAAAATCAGATACACGGATAGCAACAATATTTGGGTAATAAACACCCTGCCGATGGAACAGTATGCTTGGGGAATGGGAGAAACGACCGGAACCGGACCCATTGAACACACGAAAGTAATGGCCGTGATGTTCAGGACTTATGGTTATTGGTATTCTGCTTATGCCACAAAATATTTGCCTTATGGTTTCAGGATAAAAAGCGACTCTGGAAACCAAATTTATCGCGGTTATGATTGGGAAAAAGCATATCCGAACATAAAAATAGCCGCTCAAAGCACTAAAGGAAAAATCGCAACTTACGGAAGCGAGATTGCCCTTACTCCTTACAGTTCCTGGACTGATGGAAGAACGAGAAGTTTTGAAGAACGCTGGGGATCAACTGATTATCCGTGGTGCCAATCTGTTCCCGATCCGTATGGAAAACATCCAACCATGACTACCGCCCAGCTGGAAGCCGCTGGAAACCATATGGTTGGAGTAAGCGCTAATGGTTCGCTTAAACTCGCCGGAAGCTCCTATAACTGGGATTACCAAAGAATACTAAAATATTATTATACGGGAATAGATGTGGCGACGAAGTACTAACGTAATTTTAAGTTTTAAATTCTAAATTTTAAATTAAATTTAAATTAAAAAATGACAAAAACAAATTTGTTATTTATAAAAATAAATTAAAATTTAAAATTAAGATTTCAATTAAAATTTAAAACTTATAATTTAAAATTAATATGAAAAAGTTTTTTTTAATATTTATACCTGTGATTATTCTGATAACTTTTTCATATTGGGGCTATCCGATAATTAAGTCCCGGTATTTTTCCACTGAATCAAAGTCGATTATAGTTGGCCCGGATATTCAAGCAACAAATGAAAACGGCAATGAAAATAACGTCGTTTTCGAAAGCGACTCATTAAAAATAACCGTACTTCCCAAAGATTGTGATGATGAATGCTTAAAATTTGAAAGGGACGATGAGTTTGAATACTGCAAAGAAGTTTGCGGATTATCCGCGCTGGAAAAAAAATCTGAAGAATTAAATAATTGCGATAGCAAGTCAGGCTTGCAAAAAGATTATTGCCTGAAAGATTTGGGAATCTCAAAAAAAGATTTTAAGGCCTGCGATCAAATTACTGACGAGGGAGTAAAAAAAACTTGCAAAAACAGGATAACGGAGGATATAATAGAGTCTCAATAGCTTATAAGCTCTATAACTTTATAACTTAAATATTATGAAAATTTTAATCACCGGCGGAGCTGGTTTTATCGGCTCCCACCTTTGCAAAAAACTGCTATTGGAAGGCGGGCATGACATTATCTGCCTGGACAATTTTTTTACCGGGACAAGAGATAATGTTTTAGATTTGATGAAAAACAAAAAATTTGAACTCCTGCGGCATGATATTACTTTCCCCTTGTATGTAGAAGTAGATCAAATATATAACCTGGCTTGCCCTGCCTCTCCCATCCATTATCAGCTCGACCCGGTGCAAACTACCAAAACTTCGGTTCACGGAGCCATAAATGTGCTGGGATTGGCTAAAAGAACCAGGGCCAGAATTCTTCAGGCATCAACTTCGGAAATCTATGGCGACCCGGAAATCCATCCTCAAGTGGAATCATATTGGGGACGCGTCAATCCGATTGGAATCCGGTCCTGCTACGATGAAGGAAAAAGATGCGCCGAAACTTTGTTTTTTGATTATTACCGGCAAAATAAAGTGGACATCCGGGTTGTTAGAATTTTCAATACCTACGGTCCGAATATGTACACCAGCGACGGAAGAGTGGTTTCCAATTTTATTGTCCAGTCGCTCCAAAATAAAGACATCACCATTTATGGCGATGGGTCGCAAACTCGAAGCTTTCAATATGTCGATGACCTTGTCGAGGGAATGATAAAAATGATGAACAATAAAGAAAATTTTGTCGGTCCGGTTAATATCGGAAATCCTCATGAATTTAGCATCAAAGAACTGGCGGAAAAAGTTTTGGAAATGATTCCGGAAAGCAAAAGCAAAATAATATACAAGGAACTTCCGCAAGATGATCCTAAGCAGAGACAGCCGGATATAACACTTGCTAAAGAAAAACTCGGCTGGGAGCCGAAAATAGAGCTGGAGGAGGGACTTAAAAAAACGATTGAATATTTTAGAAAAAAATTAGGTAAAACATAAATTGACTTTAAGAACTTTATGAACTCCGATAAGATTTACATAGTTATTCCGGCTTATAATGAAGAAACCGTAATTCAGGATGTTATAAAAGAAATAAAAAATGAGGGTTATGATAATATTATTGTCGTCGACGACGGAAGCAAAGATCAAACATACGAAAAAGCCAAAGAAATAAATAGAACAATTGTTTTAAGGCACAAAATTAACCGTGGAAAAGGAGCGGCTGCCAAAACCGGAATTGAAGCTGCAAAATTGATGGAGGCTGATATTATTGTTACCATAGATGGCGATGGACAGCACGACCCGAAAGACATTAAGAGCCTGATAAATCCGATAGCTAATAGCAGTTTTGATGTGGTTTTGGGAACCAGGCTTAAAAATCCCGACGGAATGCCTTTTCACAAAAAAATTCATAACTGGATTGCCAACATTATTACCTGGTATCTTTTTGGTCTTTGGGTAACTGACAGCCAGTCGGGATTTCGGGCTTATTCTAAAAAAGCGGCGAATTTAATAAATACTAAAGCTGACCGCTATGATTACGATAGCGGGGTAATCCGGGAAATTTACATCTATAAGTTGCGACATAAAGAAGTGCCGATTAAAGTCAGATATACTGAATATTCGAAAAGCAAATTGGAAAAACAAAGTTTAAATAACGGCTTCAAAACATTATACAAAATGTTTTGGAAATTAATCCATTAAAATCAATTTCTAAAAAATAATCCGCTAATTTTTTAATCCGTTAATTCGTTAATCAAATAATTCTAAATTATTTTATGTACAACTTTCACCTCTACCAACTCGTCATTGTTATTATTTCTGTTTTCATGATCCTTCAGGGAATTAGGAACTACATGAAAGGAAAAAGTGGACAGACAATTTATAAGGTGATGTTAAGGATAATTGTTTGGGGAGGAATGTCTTTCATCGCAGTTTTTCCATATTTTACAAACACTTTAGCCGGCATTGTCGGCCTTGAAGGAAATATCAATGCTGTAATTCTTACTGGTTTTATTTTGGTATTTTTAATGATATTCAAGCTTCTTTCTGCAATTGAGAAACTGGAACAAAATATTTCAGAATTAACCAGAAAAGAATCATTGAAAGAAATTCAAAAAAATAAATAAATGAAAATTCTAGTTTTTTCACCATATTATCCTCCACATATAGGAGGATTAGAATCGCATGCTGATGAGTTCAACAAATATCTATCCCAAAAGGGGATAGATATAACTGTTTTTACGCCCAGATTACCCAAAGAAGCAACAGAAAAAGAAATAAGGTATAATAACGTTAAAATAATAAGATTTCCGGCATTTGAAATTATTTCCAATTATCCCCTGCCAAAATTTTGGACAATAAAATTCTGGCAACTTTTTTTAGCTTTATTTAAGATAAAATTTGATATCGTAATTTCCCGAACGAGATTTTTTAACACTTCTTTATTGGCATTGATTTATGCTAAAATAAAAAGGGTCAAATGGATCCACATTGAACATGGATCCGATTTTATTCAGCTATCTAGTAAATTTAAAACCTTCATAGCAAAATTGTATGATTATACCTTTGGATTTTTGATTTTTAAATTTTCCGACATTAATATTTCAATTTCCCAAGCCGTAAGTAAATTTATAAAAAAATTTGACAAAAGAAATTCTCCAACAATATACAGGGGCATGGATTTTGAAGAAATTGATAAAATCAATCCGGATTCAGAAATGAAGAAAGAGTTTGAGAGAAAAATAATAATTTCTTTTGCCGGAAGATTATATAAATGGAAAGGTGTGGAAATCGGCATCTTGGCAATTAAATCTCTGCCGAAAGAAATAAAAGAAAAGATTGTTTTTTTGATAGTTGGAGATGGAGAAGATTTCTCAACTCTGAAAAAATTATCCGAAGATGAAAGCTGCATAAAAATGCTTAGAAATATTCCCAGAGAAAAAGTTATCGGGATCTTGAAAATTTCTGATATTTATATTCATTCCTCTTTTCCAGGCGGCGGATTGTCCACCTCCCTTCTGGAAGCCATGTATTGCCATTGTGCCGTTATTGCAACCCCAAATGAAGGTGCTGATGAAATAATTAATCACGGTAAAAATGGATTATTATTAAGTAAAAATGCCACGAATATAACAGAAGAAATGTCTGAAGCTATAAAAAAATTAATTAAATATCCCAAAAAAATAAATGCATTATCAAATGAGACGCAAAAAACAATTCAAGAAAAGTTCAAATGGGGGAAAACTATTAATGCTTATGAAAAAAATTTCAAACATCAATAACATATTCCTAGTCCTTATACCTTTTTTATATTTTTTATCTCTTGTTTTTAGAAGCAGCATTGATTCTGATTTATTAAAAATACTTTTAGCGTCTTTTCATTTTTTTCTGGCAATTCCATACGCCCTTTTTGTGATTTTCCATAAAAAAGAAACGAGTAATTTATCGGATTTCCTCATTAACACTTTGACAATTATTACTTTTTGTATAGTTCCTCTAGTTTATTTTTCAAATACTTATCTTAAAATAACAATGAGCCAAATTTCTTTTATTCTTATTTATGTTTCTTTTATTGTTATAGTCAAAGCATTTTTAACAAAAAATGCAAACTTTTATTCTATAAGCGCAAAAAGAACAAAAGAGATACTTGTTAAAAACTATCCTTTTTTAATTGCGCTTTTGGTTTATTTTCTCATACATTTAATCAGTTTCAGATTTTACAATTTTATTCCGGAATGGGATAGCTATGGAGATTTAATCAGTATAAACCGCATCCTTACTTCTGGATTTACTGACATAACCTATCGCCCGTTCTTTCCAACGATAATTGCGCTTCTTTCCTCCATAACAAATATAAGCCCTTATCACATATTCTCAATTATCTTTACTATTATCCAATCGTCTATCCTGATTGTCACATACAAATTTCTAAAGATATACAAGGTCAAAAACAAAATCTTGCAGTTATTTTTTCTTCTGGGAATAATTTCGATTCCGGTTTTATCAATGGAAATTGATACGACTAGGCCTCAAAATGTCTTTTTGATATTCTTTCCTATATATATTTATTTTTTGCATGATTTTTTGGTTAAAAAGAAATCATCCAGTCTGATTTTAGCTTCTCTCATTGCAATTTTTGGCCAAATATATCATGAATTTTTTATTTTCCTTTTGTTTTTCCATTTCATAATATTTTGTTTTTTAGGCTACAAAAAATTTATCCGAAAAAAATTAACTCTGCGTAAAATTTTTCTACTGATAGTCATAGTCATATCATCAGTTTCGTTTATTCCAATATTTGCATATAAAATACCGACTGTTGCCTACATTTTATCAACAATGAAATCCGCTTTTCAAAGGATGCTGGATTTAGAAAAATGGCGATTTTGGTTTATTGATAGCTATTCAAATAGCAGTGAACTCCTGCAAGTGGGCTGGTCTGGTATATCCGGCGCAATGAAATACTACGCCTATTATGCAAGTCCGTTTATTCTTATGCTCATATTTTTAATTGCCATACTGCTTCTGTCCAGAAATAGCTTTACCCCTTTAAAAAATAAACTCTTCGCTATAGCCTTTCCGCTATTTGCAGTTTTTTTCTTTTTCGCGGAGATAACTCCACGACTTAATTACCATTTCTTGCCGGAAAGATACTGGATTTTCATTGATATTACTTTAATTTTTATAGCTATTCCTATCCTCAGATATTTTGAAGAGAAACCGAGAATAGCGAAAAAATTTCTGGTCGTTGTAATTCTATGCGCTACAGTCGGATTTAGTGGGATAATCTACATTGCACACGGGAAAAAGGCGCTTACTTCAAGATTGGAATATAAAGCCGCCGAATGGATTAAGAAAAATACCCCGCCTAATTCAGTTTTCATTTCTCAAGCAGCAAATTATCCGATGATAAAATATTTTTCTAATCGAGAAATCCTTTGTCCAACTGAGAGTTTCTTTCTGGAGGCTGAGATAGAAAAAGAAGTGCAACCTGAAAAAGTTTTAGAAAAAATTGAAAAGGCTAAAAATGAAATTATTGGCCAAATGAGAAGAGATTTTGATGCCTACATTTTTGAAATAATCCGTTTCGATGAATTCGAAATGAAGCTACGCGAAAACAAAAGAAGATTGGAAGATTATCAATTAACCCTTGAGAAACAACTGCCGAAAATTTCCAACCCGGCCTACATCCTCTATTCTACCGACAAATTCAATACTATCTACGCGCAGAGAAGCTGGTGGCAAAGATCCAATTTTTACGGCGCGAATTTAGAAAAATTTGATAGAAATTTCAAGCTTATTTACCAAAACGAAGCGGTGAAAATTTGGCAAATGAAGTGACATTTCTTGCTTCATAAATCTTAATCCTATAGCATATGTGCGGAATAACCGGAAAAATATATTTTGATAATAATTCTGTTTCCGAGCGGGATATTTTGGTAATGAATGAAAAAATCCAGCATCGCGGTCCGGATGATGGCGGAGTTTACATTTCTCCCGATAAAAAAGTAGGGTTGGGACATAGGAGATTATCAATTATTGACCTTTCCCCTCTTGGACATCAGCCAATGAACTATCTAAATAGATACTGGATTGTCTATAACGGAGAAATTTACAATTTCCAAGAAAAACGCGAAATGCTCCAGAAAGGAGGATACGCTTTTAAATCTAAATCTGACACTGAAGTTATCCTCGCTTTGTATGACAAGTTTGGAAAAAAATGTCTGGAACATCTCCGGGGAATGTTTTCCTTCGCCATTTATGACGAAAAAGAAAAAACAATTTTTTGCGCCAGGGATAGAGTTGGGAAAAAACCATTTAAATATTATCTGGATGATACTGTTTTTATTTTCGCCTCGGAACTAAAAGCGATTTTAACACAAAAAGAATATCATAAAGAACCAGATTACATTGCTATCCATCATTATTTAACTTTGCAATATTGCCCCGCACCTCTCACCGGGTTTAAAGATCTGAAAAAACTGGAACCGGCGCATTATCTTTTTATTGATTTAAAAACCAAAAAAGTTGAGAAAGAAAGATATTGGAAATTGGATTACTCACGAAAGTTAAATCTGTCAGAAAATGAATGGAAAAAAAGAATAATGGAAAAATTGGAAGAATCCGTAAAACTCCGGATGATTTCCGATGTTCCTCTCGGAGCGTTTCTTTCGGGAGGAATCGATTCCAGCGCTGTGGTCGGGATGATGAGCAAATTATCCGACAGGCCGGTTAAAACATTTTCTATTGGATTTGAGGAAGAAAAATATAATGAACTCCCCTATGCCAGAATGATCGCCAAAAAATTTAAAACTGACCACACTGAATTCATTGTCAAACCGAATGCCATTGAAATGCTTCCGATGCTGGTAAGGCAATACGAAGAGCCATACGCCGATTCCAGCGCTTTACCAACTTATTACGTTTCAAAAATGACTAGGGATTATGTTACGGTAGCTCTTAACGGAGATGGAGGAGATGAAAACTTCGCCGGTTATGGAAGATACAGCGTGCAAAAATTTGGCTTATGGTATGATAAAATAATATTTATACATAAACCTATTATTATGCCAATCGCTAAATTATTGGCAAGAAATATAAAAAATACTTTTCTTGATAGAGCTTATCGATTTGCAAAAACACTTTCCGATAAATATAATTATAGATATGTAAACTATATTTGCTATTTTACCAATGAAATGAAAAATGAAATTTATACTGATAAATTCAAAGAAGAAATGAAAACTATTGATTCTTTTAAGATTGTATCCGAAAAATTTAAGGAAGCTGAATCAAAAAATAAAATTGATCAGACACTTTATGCTGATTTTTCAACTTATCTTCCGGACGACTTAATGGTAAAAGTTGACATTGATTCAATGGCAGTAGCTCTTGAGGGACGTTCTCCATTTCTCGACCACGAGATGCTGGAATTAACAGCACAAATTCCCATAGATTTGAAATTGAAAGGCTTTAACAATAAAAAATATATTCTCAAAAAAGCTCTTGAAAAATTCATACCCAATGAAGTGATGTACCGGCCAAAAATGGGGTTTGGGATTCCTATTGATGTCTGGCTTTGCGGAGAACTCAAAAAATACGCTTATGACATACTTTTATCCGATAAAGCTGTACATAGGGGTATTTTCAAAAAAGAAGTGATTCAAAAATTACTCGATGAGCATGTAAACACTAAAATCAATCATGCTTACCAGATTTGGGCGCTAATAACTCTTGAGCTTTGGTTTCAAGAATATTTTGATTAAAAAATATGCTCTATTGTTTAAAAATAAAACTTACACAAAATGCCGCCATTAGAGCCATGGGAATAGCTGGATTAAATTTATTATTCTATTCAAAAAACATCAAAACTTGGTTTGAAAAACACATTTTCAATCCTTATGAAATAGACGGCAATGAAAGTGCAGATTATGCTGTTGTGCAATCAGGGGTCATTTTGGATCATCTAAATATATCAAATAAAAAAATATTAGAAATTGGTCCAGGCGGAAGTTATTACCTAGCTTGCATATTATTAAAAAAGGGAGCTGAAAAAGTCTTCGTTATTGATAATGAAAATCATCATTTTTTTCCCGAAAAAGAGTTAGATATATATAGAAAAATTTATCCACAATCACTGAAAAACAATACTATCAATCCTGAAAAAATAGCAATTATTCATTACGATAAGGAGGGGGCCATTCCTCTTTCTCCTGATTCTATAGATATTATTTATTCAAATGCTGTATTTGAGCATGTTTTTGAGCCCAAAGAGCTTCTCATTGATTGCCAAAAAATTCTTACAAACACTGGGCATATGCTGCATCAAATAGATTTTCGTGATCATATTTTCAACCAGAAATCATTATTCTTCCTGAAAATTCCAAATCTGTTCTTCGATATACTTTTTAAAAATACTGGGATGTGGATAAATCGATTGCGCTATTCTGATTGGAAAAAACTTTTCTCTTCTCTTAAACAAACGAAGATAATCTTCTGTTATAAACAATATGGAGAAATTATTTTATCAGAAAAACAAAAACTACACACGAGTGAAGATATGCAAGTAACTTCTATGCTTATTATGTTAGAAAAATATGCCAAATAAGAGAAACCTTCTCCATCTCATCACGGGACTAGAAATTGGCGGAGCAGAAATGATGCTTTTAAAAACTTTGCCTGGAATGCAAGATGATTTTGATAACCGAGTTTGTTGCATAAAAGGTCATGGACTAATTGGAAAAAAACTCGAAGAATCCGGGATTCCGGTTTATTATTTAGGCCTAATAAATATATTTGACATAAGAATAATTTGGAATTTCAGGAAAGTAATCAAGGAATTCAAACCGGACATTTTGGTAACTTATCTTATACATGCTGATCTTTTTGGCAGAATTTTCGGAAGAATTTTTGGAGTCAGAAAAATAGTGTGCAGTCAGCGCGGATCGCTTCTTAGGTGGGAATTCCTTAGATTTTTCGACAAATTAACTAGATTTTTAGTGACAAAATATATTGTCCAAACGAAAACAGCCAAGAAGAATTTAATGGCTAAACTGAATCTTCCCGAAGAAAAGTTCAGAGTTATACCAAACGCCATAGATTTGCAGGAATTCAATTTTGAATTAGACATCAAAAAGAAGAAAAAGGATTTGGGAATAAACAACGAAAACATGAATATCGTTTGCGTCAGCAAATTGAGAAAAGGCAAAGGCCATGAGCATTTATTAGAAGCATTTGAAAATGTTTTTGCAGAAAATAAACACTTGAATCTGCTAATTGTTGGCGATGGGGAACAAAAAAATAGATTATTGCGCCAGATAGAAAATTACTCCTGCAAGAATAATATCTATTTCTTAGGAAATAGATCGGATGTTAAAGAAATCTTAAAAATCAGCGATATTTTTGTTCTGCCAACATTAGGCGAGGGTATGTCCAACGCTATAATGGAGGCTATGGTTTGCGGATTGCCAGTTATCACGACAGATATTCCTGAAAATAAGGAGTTAATAACAAATAATGAGAACGGGTTGCTGATACCGCTCAAGAATGTCAATTTTCTAGAGGAGGCAATTAAAAAAATAATTTACAATAAAGATTTGGGAGGGGAGTTGGGAGAAAACGCAAAAGAAAAAATGCGGGAGAGCTTCGACATCAACATCATCGCCTCAAAATTTGTTCACTTCTTCAATAGTTTATAAATTAAATCTTTCCATTGCTCTCCAATTTTGTTTATATCGTGATTCTCTTTCACATACACGTATGTGTTTTCTGATTTTTCTTTCCAATCTTTTTCATCTAAAAAAATTTCTTGTATCTGTTCGAGCATTATTTCAAAATTGCCATCTGCACAATACCCGATGTTATTCTTGTTGATATAATCATCCGGGTTTACCTTATAGCTAATTATGGGAGTTCCTCCCATGCAAGCCTGAAGATAAACATTGGGAAAACCTTCGTACTCTGAGGTATTTACAAAAAGATATGCTTTATCAAAATATTTTTGAACTTTATCAAAAGGAACGCTTTCTATAAATTTGAGATTGTCTAATGATAATGATTTTTTAAATATACCATCATATAAATAGCTTTCATTTTCCTGTTGCGGGCATATCATAATAAAATTTTGTTTTTTGAATTTGCGTACAATATCAAGAAACAAATCGGGTCGTTTCCACTGGCTGCAACGAGCAACCCATAGTATGTAATTTTCTTTTTTTATTGGCTGGCTTTTGTTCTCTATCGAAAATGCATTCTGTATTACGACAGAGCTAGGGCCTGCGGTATTTTTTAGCATTTCTCTGTGTCTGATGCTTTGCACTACTATTTGATCCGCTCTATGCATTCCCCATTTAAAAAACATCCCTGTGAACCCCTTATTTCTTGCAAATTCCCCGCTGCAATCAATATCGTGAGCAGTTCTATAAATAAACTTCTTTTTATTTAAAAAACAGAAGAGGCTTACAATTCCAATTTCAGGACCAGCAGATGACGCTATGTATAAATCGGCATCCGCTTCTTTTAATTTTCTCCAGATAACAAAAGGGGCTTTAATATAATTTATTAGGCCCTTATCTAGAGATGTTGATTTACAGACTTTTATTTTACCAAAAGTTTCTGTCTCTTTTTGACCCCAATCTCCTGTGATAAAACTTACATCGAAAGAATCGGTTTTACTTAAATAATTTGAAAGCAAATAAAGTTGCATTTCGGTGCCTCCAATCGAAGCCTTACTTGAAGGATTGAAAAACGAGTAAGCGTTTACGTTAAAAAAACAAATTCTATTCATTTTTTATTAATAAATATTCACTACATCCTATTCCTTCTCTATAAATCAATTTTTTGCAAAGCATATTTTTATTGCTAAAGTAATTTATAATTTCATCCGGGGACGCGAATTCATAAGGATATCCGCCAAGCCAATCCATAATATCGTTATACCAATTCATGCCTCTATTTGATTTATAGTTTTTTATGTATTGAATTGGATTTTTGCCCATTATGAGGAGTCCGATAAAAAAATATGCCACATATAGCCATGTCATAATTTTTTTCGTCAGTAATCCATGACTGTTGTAAAATTTCTTTGCTTTTTGCCAAAATTTTGAAGTGCCTTCCCTCCACCTATTTTTGCTATCATTATAAATGGCTAAAAAGAGACAGCCGTCATTACTTACCAAGGGACAAATATTATCAAATGCTTTATACATATTTCCCGTATGATGTAAAACGCCCCAGGAATAAACTATATCAAATTGACCTAAGGAACTAATAAAATTCTCATCTAACGCCGAACCTTTTATTGTTTGCCAATTTTCCGGATTGCCTTGTTTTTCTTTTAGGTGCTTGACACAAGCGATAGAAAAATCATCTATATCGCTACTAACAATTTTTGAGGCACCCAGTAAATATGCTGCAAGAGAAAATAATCCGCTTCCACAGCCTATATCAACAAAAGTTTTTTCTTTGATATTTTTTTCCCCACCTAAAAATTCTGTCAAAGATTTTTTTGCCTCCTCAATTTTTTCTTCATTAAGAGTTTTTAAAAATTTCTGCCAATTTTTTCCAAAACTAAAGTGGTTTCTATTTTTATAAGTTGATTCGTAAATATTTTTCATTTTTTTCTAATCACAGCCAAATAAGAACGATTTGGCAATTTATTAAATTTATTAAATAAATTTCGAAGTATATAAAAAATATAACCTGTAATTTTTTCTAACACGCTATTGCCTTCATATCTTACGAAATAATCTTTAATTTGTATAATTTCAAAACCTTTAAAAACATCTCTTATTTTTTTAACATCCCAAAATTGCTTATGCCCCCATTTGTGGAATACGGTTCCGCAATTTGGACAAAAACACTCGCTTTCTTTCAAATTTTCTTCTGCCGGAACAGTAATAATTCCATATCCATCTTTTTTTAAAACTCTTTTAATCTCACTTACACAAAGAAAGAGTTCTTCATCTGCCATATGTTCAAGAACTTCAGAGGCAATAAAACCATTAAAAAAATTATCTTCATATGGCAATTTCCCGTCAATATTAATTGTTTCAAACCTTACATTTAAAATTTCTTTTTTTATTCTTTCCACAACTTCATTGGAAATGTCAGCTCCATAGCAATCATATTTATTTGACAACTTTTTGATAAGATAACCATCTCCAAAGCCAACCTCAAGTACTTTCGCATGTAATGGAAGTCTTTTTTTGATTTCTCGAACCACTTTATTATGTCTATCGTGAGTACCAGAAAAAACACCGGCGTTGTCATTTTGATAATATTTCCATAGGCATTGATCGTGTTTATTCATATTTTTTTGCGATTAAAAATATATATGGAGAGAAAATTAAACTTTCCTTTTTTATTTTCAATGTTTTAGTTATAAACGAGAAAATGAGATGTACTGCGATAAACAACTTATAAATAAACGAATTGGAAACGTTAAAATTTATAAGACCTAGATTGAAAACGCCGATATAGTTACAAAAATAAACTTCTAGTTTATTATCTTTTGCATATTTTAGCAGTTCGCTTTTATCAACATGCCGATATCCGGCGTAACCAATCTTATCAAATTTAGCAAGAAAATCATAAAACCATGATTTTTTTATATTCGGAACTCCAATAATTAACAAACCTCTGCTTTTTAAAAATTTTACATGATTCCTGAAAACTTCGCTAGAATCAACAAAATGTTCCACTAAGCCATTCGACAAGACGATATTATATTTTTTTCGTGGTTCAAATTCTGAGTTTGTTATATCTCCTAAAAACACATCGCCTTTTATCCCTAACAATTTATAATTCTCTTTTGTTAATTTAACATTATTCTCATCATAGTCCATACTATCGCAAACCATGCTGTGTTTTGTATTGAAATAATCAGCCCATCTGCCTGGGCATCCACCTATTTCTAAAAAATTTGTATGTTTTTTATTGATAAATTTATCTATCAATCCTGAAATTATCAAATGAGAATAATCATTAAAGAAAAACCTAGCCGGTAATTTTATTTTTTTCCATCCTTCACTCCAATATTCTTTTGTTGTTAGACTATTCATTGCGTTTTGTTTCTGTTAGCAAATAAATTTGTTTGTAATTATTATCTATATCTTTTCTGATTTCATCAATAATTTTTTCAAAAGATATCTCTGTTTTATAATATTTTTTCGCTCTCTCATAACCAGCCTTAGCTATCGCTATTCTCTCGCCATCGTGAGCCAAATAGTATTCAATTTTTTTGATAGCATCTTTGATATTTTTGTATGCAATAACCTCTTTGCCAATTTCATAAAGATTTTTTAATCCATTCTCACAATCGCATATTTGCATAACTCCATTTATCGGCAATTCATATATCCTCAGATTACTTGGACCATATGACATATGGGTATTAAATCCAATCTTTGTATTCTGATACAATTCTACTAGCTTGTTTTTGGGTAGTTCTTCAATTATTGGTACATTGTAAAGAAATTTTATAATTTTCAAAACAATCGTTTTTACAAAACTGCCGGATTCGTTCCACCCTCGACCATATATCTTCATCCTATTCCCAAAATAACTCTTAAGCTTAAACATTCTAAACACCTTTGGAAAATAGCAACTGCCAACATAAACAAGATCGATATTCCTACTATCCAAAGAATTAAACGGTTCTTTATATTTTACTGGACTTGCGCCTAAGGGAATAAACTTACTCTTTCTCGCGCCCCACTTTAAATATTGCTCGCTTATCTTAATTTTTTTATTGAAATAAACTCCGCCGCAAAAAGAGTAATTAAAATTCTTGACATAATACTTTGATGTTTTTTCACAAGCTTCAGGATCATCTCCGAAATAGCATGCGGCATAAGAATATTTCTTTAATTCATTAAGAAACTTCTCCGACCAAGGAAATCCCGAAACAAAAAAAATGCAAACTTTTATTTTATTTTCCTTTATGTATTTTAAGATAAGTTTGTAATTATCTAAAACTTCGCGGTCTGATTCTATATTATCGTGATCTTTGACTGATTTAAACTCAAAAAGGTTTTTATTCTCAGAATCAAATAGGTGGATCTCAATATTGCTATATTTAGAAATTTTTTCCATGTTTAATTTTTCAGCAAAAATTCCGCCGAAAGTTCTCTTGCTAAAAAAAGCAACTTTCAAATTATTTTCATTTTTGTTATAAACCTCAAAATTCATATTATTTTATTGCTTCGACATTTAAGCTTACTGGCATGCCATTTTCCTTGTCCATATGAGGAATGTATGCCTGGGAAAAGTCATCGATATTTGCATGTTCTGTTTTTCTCCAATCATATTTCCGAACTTCTTCAAATCCTATTTTTTTAAGTTTTTCTGAAAGCGTTTTAAAATCAAACACCATATAATGAAAATTATATTCGTATGTCTGGCCTCCGACCAGAGGACCAAGAATCAGATTAAGATCTTTATATTTTTGATATATTGCAACCATTTCTTCAAAGCCCGGAACCGCAATTCTAAGGGTTCCTTTTGGCTTTAAAACCCTAAACCATTCAGAAAGAACTCTTTCAATGTCTGTCCTTTTGAAATGTTCTAGCACGTGACAAGCATAAATAAGATCGATGGAATTATCCTTAAAAATTCCCAGATCATCAACTGGGCGTTTATAATCTATGTGCTTGAAATCCATTAGATCAATATGAATGAATCCAGGAATATAGACTTTTCCACAACCCAGGTGAAGTTTTTTTTGCATATTTTTTATTTATTTAATATTTAATTTCAAAACAACATTTATTGTAGCATTTTCGGGTATTGAAGAAATCAATAAATCTGTACTTTCATATTTTTCCATAGTTTCTTCATTAAAAAACCCATATCCCAAATTAATAAGATACGAAATTGTGCGGTTAATATCATCTCCTGCTCTTGCTAATGTATAAGTACCGAGTTCCATATTAATTACAGGATGGGACTTCCTAAGCATGTTTTCAGCACCCTTCAGAACTTTATATTCAAATCCATCTACATCTATTTTAATAAAATCTATATTATTAATTCCGTTTTTATCGCAATAACTATCTACAGTTGTAAAGGATACGACCTCGTTTAGATTTTCTTTATTATCTCTTCCGTCCATGGTCCAACTTGTCCTAAAAGAACTACTAGATTGACCTTCATTATTGGACAATGCTAACTTTTCCAATTTTATGTTTTTAAAGTTGTTTAGTTCATAATTCCTCTTCAACTTTCTGAATGCGGGTAACATTGGCTCAAACGCGAAAACTTTTCCATATTCGCCAACCAATTTGGCCAGGTTAAATGTATGGCAACCGACATTAGCTCCAATATCCATGACCGTCCAACCACTTTTTACTAACCTTTGAATGCTACGTGTGGTACTTAACTCAAAACAACCTTGGTAATAAAGAGAATTATCTACAAGTTCATTTAAATCCAGTTCAAAATAAACTCCATTCACTTTTTCCACTAAAGGTTTATTATTCTTATTATTTTTATCCTTTATTTTTTTATAAAAATCGAGTAGCCAAATCAGCTGCTTTTTCATCGGACTAAAGGGGAGTTTTGCATATAGCATGGATAATGTTCTCAGTACTTTAGACATAAAATCATTCTTTTAAAAATAAATTAATTTCTTAATGATAACTTAGCGCTTTCTCATTTTCAGCCATTAATACTTTTTTAATATAATATATCGCAATCCAATATACAATTATCTGAAAGATTAAATACACGACTATATTCTTAAAAACAATGATTGAAAGAATAACCAGGGAATAACAAATCAAAGAAACAACGATGGATCTTGCTATTCTGTCAATATTCAATAAATTAAGAAATATATAAAAAATAATGCTGAAAATTGAAGAAAAAGCAAACAACAATACCCATGTAAATTGCATAGGATATTGCTTGCCAAATAATAACACAATAAAATAAATACTCAGAAAGTTGACTCCAACGAAAAACGGAAAGAATTTAAATATAATAGTATTTACTTTTTTAACAATCTCTCTGATATTATGCTTATTGTTTATTGTAGCAGGCCAAAATATGTTCATAAATATAATTACAAAATTTATCATAACAAGTTGAGAAGCTGCATAATAAGCACTATAAATGCCTAGGCTTTCTGTTCCAATATATTTTCCTATGAAAACTTTATCCAATCCTATAATGAATCCCCCCATAGCGGCAAAGATTAAAAATTTATTATAATGCAGAAGTAAAAAAACCTGTTCCCATTTAAATTTTACAATATTTTTTCTAATTGAATAAAAAAGGGCCACAATAGAAAATACACCTCCTGACATAAGAGCATAGACATAATCAAAATAGGAAAATTCTTTTTTAAAAAAATATAATAACATAAAAAAAAGTATTGCGACAATTGTTGCATCTACAATTTTAAAAAGACTTTGCTTTTTTATAAGGTTCAACGCACGCAAAAATGAATCGAAAAGATCCTTAAATGAAAGAACAAACCCCAAAACAAAAATTAAGTACACAATTTTTTTATCAAAATTGAAATGATTTGCAATGAACCCGCTTAAAAGAACAATTACAATAAGAAAAACTGTTGCTTGTACCAAACTCATAACGAACGCGGCGGTCAAAATGCTATTCTTTTTATCGTTATATTTTTTGTCTGAAATATAACGAACCCCGCTTAAATTGTTTCCTAAAAGAAAAATAAATGCTGTTGCTGTTGCCAATGAAAGCAAGTAGTTGTATTTACCATATTCCACTGGGCCAAGCAATCTGCCAGCAAAAATATTTATCGCAAACATGACTACTGCTGCAATTATCCCTCCGAAAAAAGACCACGAGAGATTTTTAATAAAATCCCTCATTTCATTGCTCATTTCATGCCCGAAAATTTTAAGATGAACTGCTTCGGAAAAATAAATTAATCTTTCTCTAATTTTTAAAATCATTTTTTCTCATAATTGTTTACAAACCAATCATACGTCATCTTGATACCGTCATCAAAACTTATTTTTGGTTTCCACCCGGTTTTGTCTAGCTTATTTACATTCAATTTTTTCCTTTTTGTTCCGTCCGGTTTTGATGTATCCCACTTTATTTCTCCCTTAAAACTAACTATGCCTTTTATTTTATTCGCCAGTTCTTTAATTGTTAAATCCTCTCCGGTCCCAATATTAATAACCTCCGAGCTATCATAATTATTCATTAAATATACACAAGCATCTGCCAAGTCATCAACAAAAAGAAACTCCCGATAAACTCCGCCTGTTCCCCACAAAATAACTTCTTTTTCATTTTTTTCTTTCGCTTCGTGAAATTTTCTTATCATAGCCGGAAGGACATGGGAATTTTCCAAATCAAAATTATCATTAGGCCCGTACAAATTAGTCGGCATTACCGAAATAAAGTTAGTTCTATATTGTTCATTAAAACTCTGGCACATTTTTATTCCGGCAATCTTAGCAATCGCATAAGCATCGTTTGTTTCTTCCAGTTTTCCAGTCATAAAATATTCCTCCTTGATTGGCTGCGAACAATCTTTAGGATAAATGCAGGAACTGCCTAAAAACAATAACTTTTTAACTCCGGACTTCCAAGCGTTAAAAATAATATTGTTTTGGATCTGCAAGTTTTGATAGATAAAATCCGCTTTTTGTGTTTTGTTAGCCATTATTCCTCCGACTTTTGCTGCCGCCAGAAAAACATATTCCGGTTTTTCTTTTTCTAGGAATTCCGCAACTGCGGATTGATTCATCAAATCTAACTCGTCCTTGGTTCTGAAGATAAGATTTTTGTATCCTTCTGATTTTAATTTTCTTGTTATTGCGGACCCGACAAGCCCAAGATGCCCTGCAATATAAATTTTCGAATTTTTATTCATTTTTTGTAAATTTAAGATTCATCATAATCAGCTTCGATCATTATTTTTACAAGTTCATCAAATTTTACTTTTGGCTCCCAGCCTAATTTTTTTTTGGCCTTGGTTGCATCTCCAATAAGAAAATCGACTTCAGCCGGTCTGAAATACCTTTCATCTATTTCAATTATTGTTTTTCCTGTTTTTTTATCAACTCCTTTTTCATTCAAGCCTTTCCCTTTCCAAATAATATCAAACTTTAAAAGCATGGCTGATTTTTCCAAAAATTCTCTCACTGTATGAGTTTCTCCCGTTGCTAAGATATAATCATCTGGTTTTTTTTGCTGAAGCATCATCCACATTCCCTCAACATAATCTTTTGCATATCCCCAATCTCTCTTCGCATCAAGATTTCCCAAATATAATTTTTTTTCTAATCCTTTTTTAATTCTGGACAATCCTCTGGTTATTTTTCTAGTTACAAAAGTTTCTCCACGTCTCGGAGATTCATGGTTAAACAAAATTCCATTACAAGCAAAGATTTTGTAGCTTTCCCGATAATTTTTTGTAATCCAAAACGCATAAATCTTGGCACATCCATAAGGAGAACGCGGATAAAAAGGAGTAGTCTCTTTCTGTGGTGTTTCCCGGACTTTCCCAAAAAGTTCGCTACTGGATGCTTGATAAAATTTAGTTTTTACCCCTGAATCTTTTATGGCATCCAGAATCCTAAGAGTTCCGATTCCATCGACATCGGCGGTATATTCCGGAATATCGAAACTGACTCTGACATGACTTTGCGCACCAAGATTATATATTTCATCGGGCTTTATTTCTCGAAGCAACTTGGAAATATTACTGCCATCCGAAAGATCTCCATAATGCAAAAATAATTTTACATCTTTTTCATGAGAATCTTTCAATATATGATCAATTCTTCCTGTATTAAAAGAACTTGATCTTCTAATTATCCCATGAACTTCATATCCTTTTTCTAAAAGAAATTCGGCGAGATATGACCCGTCCTGCCCAGTAATTCCGGTAATTAATGCTTTTTTCATAAATAATTTTATTTAATCTTATAATATTCCCGATACCACTCTACGAAGTTTTTTATCCCCTTTTCAATCCTCGTTGTAGGTTTCCAACCGAGTTTTCGAAGTTTTTTAATATCAGCAATCGTAGCGGGAACATCTCCAACCTGCATCGGCGCCATTTTTTTCTTAGCTTTTTTCTCAATATTTTCTTCGATCACCTCAATATACCTCATCAATTTTTCGGCTTTATCGCCTCCGATGTTCATAATGTCATATCCCTTGCATTTATCAAGAATGGTAATTACGCCTGAAACAATGTCATCGATATAAGTGAAATTTCTGGTCATTTTTCCATAATTGTAAACTTCTATCTGCTTTCCTTTCAGGATATTTCTTGTAAATTTAAATAGGGCCATATCTGGCCTTCCCCACGGCCCATAGACAGTAAAAAAACGAAGCGCGATAATGTTAATTCCGTAGATATGATTATACACGTGGGCCATCAGCTCATCTGCTCTTTTTGTCGCCGCATACATCGCCATTGGCTTATCCACGCTGTCGGATTCAGAAAACGGAAGCTTTTTGTTATTTCCGTAAACAGACGAGGAGGAAGCGAATATAAAATTTTTGATTTTGTATTTCACGGCCATTTCCAGGAGATTTAAGCTTCCCATTACATTAACATCGGCATAAATATGAGGGTTTATTATTGAATTCCTCACCCCGGCCATGGCGGCCAGATGAATAATTTTATCTATTTTTTCGGTCCTGAATATTTTTTCCAAAAGTTTTGCGTCTCTGATATCACCACGATAAAGCTTAAATTTATAGCCTTTGAGAAATATTTTTATTCTGTCTTCCTTAAGGCTCGGGTCGTAATAATCATTGAAGTTATCAATAATAACAACTTTATCCTTCCTATCCATTAATTTTTTAGCAACAGCTGAACCAATAAACCCCGCTCCTCCCGTAATTAAAATTTTCATATCCTTATGCTAATTTTTAAGCTAATTAACTCTTATAATTTTGTACCTGTCGTTGCTTAAAATTTTAACCGCTTTTCCGGAATTTTCAAGCTCGGAAATATCCATTTCATCTTTGGAATTCAGGTCTTTGAAAATATATCCCACCTTATTATCCTTTAAATAATCGTAGCTTATATTGCCCCTGGGAGCAACTACTGAATATGAATTAGTCAGGTCTATTATTTTTTGGGCTTCAGAACCACCGGAGTTAAGAACATATTTAAGTCCGGGATTTTCTTTTTCAAATTCATTTAAAATACTGGATACATTTTTCTTGTAGCATAGCGGGTTTTGGGAACAGCGCACTTCTCTTGCTTTCCCTTTGAAAATTCCCCACTGAATGCTTGAGCCGACAACCATTCCTGGAATTGCGCCAAAAACGAACAGGATTATAATCGCCACTGTTAGCTTTTTGTAATTTATTTTTGCAAGAAGACAGAAGGCCAGAAGATGCAATGATACCAATCCGATATTTAGAAGTTTTGCGAAATTCAAATCTACCATTGAGCTTGAAAAAACAAATGGACCGATCAATCCAAATGTAGCCATAAAAAATAACAGGTAATTATCGCTTATTCTTATTTTCTTTTTTGCAAAGGCCCAGATAAGAAGAGCTATCAATATCGCTTCTAAAAATAAATTTCTTAAATAGAAAAATAAATGATCTTTAAAAATTATTATCCTCTTTTCCGACGGATATCCCCACTCGGATACTTTTTTCAAGGAAATCCAATCTCTTGTGGGAAAATTGACGGCGCCAGCCAATTCTGAAGATATTTCATCTCCGGCAGGCAATTGTTTTATTTTAACGATTTCTGAATATTTACCGACTTCCGATTTTACAATATTTCCCATAACCCCTCCGGAAAAATAAATTCCTCCTGCAATAATCAAAGATGCAATAATTCCAAAAAATAAAACTCTTGAGGTTTTTATCCCTTTTTTAAAAATATAAATTATCGTCAGAAGAAAAATGAAAAACAGTAAAATTACCGCAAAGAACTCGCTGATTAAAAAGAATCCGACCATTAAAAAAGAGAAGATGACTATAGCAGAGGTTGAATAAAAAATCCTCTTTTTGAAAAGTTCTTCAATCAAGAAAGAAAACGCGAAAATTATTGGAATATTAACATAGGTAATCCCCGTGAGAATATAGGAAAGAGGATTATTGATAGTCCACATTTGTTCCAGCCATTTTATATTTGATAAGTAGGTAGTTGTAAATCCATCCAGAAAGAAAAATGACCCTCCGCAGAAAAAAATTAGAATGGATCCGAGAAGCGCGTATTTTTTTCTCCCACTCCAATGAAGAATTAGCCCGTAAAATAAAAGAAGCGTTCCGATAATATAGCTTAATTTAAATATATCAAGAGATTCTGAAACTCCGCTCCTGAAAATAAGCTGAATGGCAGATACGCTTATATAAGGTCCGTAATGATAATTATAGATAAAATTTTCGCTTGGATTAAAAGGATTTTTTAGGGGAAATTCTCCGTTTTCGGTAAAGAATTTTACGATCGGACGATGAAGCCATTCGTCAATAATGGAAGTTTGATAAACCTGAAGGAAAAATAAGAACAAAACAACGATGAGAACGAGGAGAAGAAGCCAGTTTTTTCTCAAAAAATCAACTAACGTTCCCTTTTTCCTGCGCCAAAAATAGAGGGCGCAGATCGACAAAAATGATCCTAGAAAATAGCTTAGGGTAAATACAGAAAAGAACAGCAGCTTATTTTTGACAATAAAAAGAAAATAAACGGCAATTGGCGTATACGCGCACAGAGAGACAAAAAAAGCAACCGACAGGTTTAGAAAAAAATTTCCTCCCTTGTAGCCCAGCCACTTTAAAATAGCAAAACCGATTCCGGCTATTCCAAGGAAAAAAATCGCTGCATATAAAATTTGAATAAAAAAATCAAATATCATAGCAAAATTATCTAGAAAAAATTAAAATAAACTTAAACAATAAGTCCTAAACCCTATTTCCATTATATATTATCTGGCGCAATTTAAAAAGCCTTCCGGCTCCCCGCCAAAAAGCTTCTCAAATGCCTCTGAAAACCAATCAAAATCAACCTAAAATCAACCTAAAACCACAACCACACCCACGTTCTAGAATATGGGTGTAAAACTTCTATAGCAAAAAGTCGAGGACGCAGACTATCCCCGACTCAGATGACTTGAATTGTTTGATTCTATTTTTCAAGCTTATTTTTCCTTTTGTTTCTGATGAAGTTGATAATTAGCCAGACAAGCAATCCTAAATTTATCCACGGCCAATACCAAAGAGTAAATTTCACAATCCATTTGAGATTGTAGATAGTAAAAATTCTTGAGTCAGAACTTAAGTAAAAAGTTAGATAGTTTATCAAAGAAAAAATAAAAACCGATAATGTTTTATTTTTTGTTTTGAAATACACAAAAAGGGAAACCACTATCGATATAAATAGCATAAAAATTATTATATTTATAGCTCGACTTGGACTTGACCAAAACATACTCTTGCTTTCGCAATCTTTCTCAAAATTTTTGAGAAAAATTGCTTTAAATTAAAAATTATTTATATTTAATAAAATTAAGGTCTTCAATTAATAGGCTTCCAATTTTTGGATCAATTCCGTTGCTAATTCCGGCTTTTGACCTTTGCTGGGCATAACCTATCAGCCAATTAAGATTCGAGTTGGCTTGATTTTTCAATGCTTTAACCAAAACTACTTTCATTCTATCATTCAAGAAAACGCTATTCTCTAGCAATTTAATTATACCATCAATTTCCTGGATTAAGTTAAGCTGGGAAATCAAAACTGTTTTGTCCAGATTTTTGATGAGTTCTTGATTCGAATAATTTTTTATATTATCAATTATGGCTTGAGTGCTTGTCCTTATTTGAAATTTCACCTCTTTCTCTGATTGATTTCCAGCTTCATCCATAGCGGTTATTTTTAATACATGTTCCCCAAGATTTTGAAAAGACAGGTTGATATTCTTGTCAGCCGTTAATTTGTTGTCATAGTAAACTTGCGAAGCAACTTCATTTATATTATCTAAAACACTGTAATCTATGGTTATGGTTTGATTGTTTAGATAATTTTTGCTTTCCGGACTTGATATATTGATTTCCGGAGCAGTTTTGTCAATATTGATTCCGGAAACGGTAAAACTTGCTTCATTTCCCGCTTTATCTTTAGCAGTTCCGGTTGCTGACTGGTTTTCTCCTTCATTTGTTAACGTAATATCCGGCGTTATCGTGTCTATTCCTGATTCATTGTCGGTCGCTTCAAAATGAATAATCACATCGTTATTATACCAGCCACTAGCGTTGGGTTGAGTTGTCGCTGACCCGGTAATAGTCGGCGGAGTAGTGTCCTGATTTCCAGCAGAAACATTTTCTCCTTCCACTTTGACTTCTTTTTCTTCCTCTTGCCCTGTAGTGGCAGCTCCTTCAATCTTTGCGGTTGATTCACTGGCAATTCCAGTTTCAGTATTTTCCGCGATTTTTTTCGCTTCAATTTTATATGTTCCATTTTCAGTTCCTTGAGTCAAAACTTTATATTCACCATCTACCGGATTAGGAATGGTCAAAAATTCATTATCAGTATCGAATCCAGAATAAAAAGCGCCTGTAATTTCGTTAATTATTTCTCCGGTTTCAAAATTCTTTCCTGTTCTTTTTCCATCTGGAGCAACAACCTGAATGTCGATTGGAGAGAAAACGCCAAAAGTCAGAATATTGGTAATCCTATCAAATGTGCTCACATATTCACAATTATCTTTTCCGGTAAGTTCCTTGATAGCATAGCATTGAGCTTTGGTCGGAAGGTCCATGTGAGAAAAATCCACTTCCTCCTCTTTATTGGATGCAATGCCTTTGGCGCTCGAAAGTGGAACGGTTTCGTCGCCTTTTCCGTATTCAATTCCTCTGCTGATTTCGCTATTATAAAAATTTTCCGGCATTCCATGCTCCCATTTTCCAGAAACTGTACCATCCACCACGCTAAATTCTTTTATAGTTTTATCCGAGTTAGTATTCCCGATAATACTAAATAAATTTACCTTGCTTAAATTATCAACTCTGGTTTGATTATTCAAAAATTCCAGGAAAGTATTGCGCGGATAATTATTGGGATAGCTTCTTATTTCTCCGTTTGAAGCTTCTTTCAGATAATCATAGTCTGGAAGCAATTCCTGAACAGATTTGACTCTAGCTTGAATATATTCTTTGAGGTCGTTATAGCCCATGACATGCGCTTCAATTTGAAAAATCGCTTTAGCTATTTTATCCAATGGATCTTCAAACCCTTCTCCTGCCTCCCACTTCAAATAACTTTCCGGCGCTCCCTTATGTGGAGTTCCTAACGTTATCAGTTGGTCTACATCATCCTGATAACCCGGTTCTTCAATATAATATCTAGCAACCAGTCCGCCCATTGAATGGGCTACCAAGTCCACCTTAGAAATCTTGGTTTCGTTTTTCACATCCTGAATTTTTTGTTTCAATAAGCCGGCAGTAAGAATATTACTATCTCTCCACTCATACGGAAATTCGAAAAGATTTTTTCCTTCCTCATATCCATTCTCCTTGAAAGATGCGATAAGATTATCATATGTATGCAAAATCGGATCCAATTTCAATTCTCCTATTCCTCCAATATATTGAGTAGCCGAACCCATAATCCCTGGAGTAACAATCACCGGATCGGCAATCAATTCATTTGTCCTGTATCCATCCAAAGTATAATCTCCATAAATCACTTCTCCCTTATAATCTAAATCGCTTTCTTGGGTGGGACCCTGATAATTTCCGTACCAGTTATTTTTTAGCAGAACGAGACTATTGCTACAAGCGCTATTTCCTTCCGAACAGTAAATGTAAGATTCTAGCGCAGTATTATAATTACTTCCTTCAAAATTAGAGTTGACAATTGTTAGTGAACTATTAATATAATTTCCTTCTTCGTCCAAGACATCATTGATTCGCGAAGATACATCAGAATAGCGACTATTTTTAAATGCAGAATTTTCAATGTGCACATTTCCGGAAATAAAATTAAAAGAATTAACGGTGATTCCGGCATAAGCTGTGCTAATCCAAGAGTGTTTATTCATTACAAGATTAACATTGCATCCTCCTCTTTGAAATTCAACGTATCTGAAAAATGATTGGTTATTCTTAGGATCGGAATCATAAAATTTTATAGTATATTGATCATCTTCTGAGTCTGGAGTAAAAATAATCTTCTCATCCTCACTTCCCTTAGCAACAATGCTTCCGTCTGAAACGTTTAAGGAAGGAATGTATATCCCTCCTCCTTGAGAAAAACGGATTACTGAGCCTTTTTCAATAGTTAAAGTAGCTCCATTTTCAATTGTTACAACTTTATTTATTAGAATATTATCTTCTTTCTTCCAGGTCGTATCCTGATCAATAGTCCATCTCTCCATTGCTTCCGCCTTATTGTTTTTAAAACTAATGGTATTAAATCTGAAAGGAGAAAAAATAAAAATAAGAATCAGTAATACCCCGAAGATACTACCGATCAATTTCTTTTTCAGCATATTTGTTTTTTATTTTTGATTAAAGATTAAACTTGCCTAAATTATACCACAACACAAAACAGGCAAGAAGCCAAATTATCCACAGCCCCAGCCCCCTAACACATTTCATACCTACGTTCTAGAACGTAGGTACAGTTATCATCTGGTATCGGTGATACCTAATTCTGATACCTAATCCAGCAATAAAATCATTAAGAAAACTACCGATAAAAGAACTTCTCTTTAACCGAGAAGTTCTTTCCATAATCTATATTCGGGATATTTGTCCAGCATATTCCAGGAATATTGATATTTTTTATTATTTTTTTCTTTCTTTTTCTTATCCAGCTTTTCTATACATTTTCCGATCCACCTTTTATATTCTTCTCCTCTGCTATTCAACCATTTGTCAGTTCGAAAAATTGTTTCATTTCCAACCCTCAGTTTCCTTTTTATTTCGAAATAACTTTTATCCTCAAGGAGCATTCTGGCAATTTGTATTCTTCTGGCTAACATCAAAATCTCGCTTGAAGTCATCAGTCCAATAAAAAAATCTATGACTTCCTTTTTTAACTTTAAATCAGAACTGATTTCAAAAAAATCTCCGATTGCTTCATATTTCTCTTTTGGATCTATTTCATGAACTTTTACTCTTCCCATATTTATATTTCTTTTCATACCCACGTTCTAGAACGTGGGTATGAATACATTTTTTATTTTTGATTTTAATATTTACGCTATGACTCTGAATTATATCTAAAGCTTTGATTTCAAATAAGCGTAATATTCCTCATTTTTAGCGGTTCGGGTTGAATATTGCTCCAGGGCTTTTTGGCGGGCTTTCTGACCTATTCTGGAACACAGTTCTGGGCTCAAAATCAGCCTTTTAAGCTTTGAAAGCCATTCTGCGGTATCAGACGCCACAAAGCCGTCAACCCCGTCAGAAATGGCTTTTTTGAAGGTTTCTGTGGCACTGGCAACCGTCGGAATGCCAACGATCCCCGCTTCAAAAAACTTGAGCTCCGATTTGGATTCACAGAAGGGATTCCCAATTTCCAGCGGAGCAAGATTAATGTCAACTTTAGAAATATTCTCAAAGTGTTTATTGCGAGGAGCATAAGGAAGCTGTTCTATTCTGTCCTTGAATTTGTTAAGTTTGTTTTCAATATCCAGCGGTCCAACTAACAATAATTCCACTTGCGGATATTTTTCCATGATTTGGAGTAGAGTATCCGTGATAGTTGCAAAATCTTTGTTATGGCTGATGGTTCCGGAAAAATATCCAAACTTTATAGACTTTTCAACTTTATGGACTTTCGACTTAATTATTTCATCTGCAATTTCCATGTCGCCCCTAGAAAGCTTGTTTGGAACAATAAAAACTTTTTTGTTATATTCCTTGAGTTTTTCAGCGAGAAAAGAAGTCGTTGTGGTGCAAGCTTTAACATATGGATCTTTCAAAATTTCTTCCCCCACTCCTTTTTCATATTGCTTTCTTTCCAGCGCATTGGTATTTTTCACATAATCTATTCTGGAAAAATATTTGGAATCGAAAACCAAATCGTCAGTTTCAAAAATAATTTCTTTGTTTTGGCTTTTTATTTTTTCAATAAACTTTTTAATTTTTGGAGTAAAAAGAACCCGATGGAAAATAAAGACCTTGAATTTATCCGCATAATTCAAAAGAAGTGGATTATCCTGAATCGTAATTGAACATTTGAATCCATTACTCTCCAGTTCCTCGGCGTAATGAACGGTGCGATAAAGAGCGCTGTCGCCAACGCCTCCGGTAACAAAAAGGATGTCCCCTTCTCCAACTTTTTTAAAAATAGAAAAAAAGTATTTCAAAACTCTTTTCCCGCCTTTAAAAATACCGTCCTTCTTTATAACGCTCCACACCTTTCCTATTCTAACAAGAAACATTTTCATTTTTTTAATTCCTTATAAATTTTATCCAGTTTTTTGGCTGATTTCTCCCAGCTGAAATTTCTAGCCCTTTCTTTGCTTATTTTTCCCATTTCTTCCCGTTTTTCAGAATTCTCCGCCAGTTCCAATATCCCCTGGGAAATTCTGTCTGAAAAAAATCCCTTAGCGTAATATGCTCCTTCTCCTAAATATTCACGATTATTGCTTTTGTCAAAGCAGACGACCGGAAGACCAGCTCCCATGTATTGGAGAATTTTTCCGCTAGCCTGATTCACTTTTGCATCCTTGGGATCAACTGCTACGTCTCCCGCACTCAAAATTTTAGGAAGGTCGAAATAATTCAAGGGACTAATAACTCTAACCCTGTCCTCTAAATTATTTTTTATGACAAATTCCTTCATTTCCTCAACCGGAAATCCGGCAACAATGAAAAACAAATTTTTACTTTTCCCGAGCGCAAGCAAAATCGCTTTTTCCAAATAATCAATACCTTTGTTTGGAACTAAGGCTCCGGTATATACTACGACTATCTTGCCGTCTGGGATCTCCAGTTCTTTTTTTGATTCTTCTTTGGAGGGCAAGTCTTGATAGCAATCCAGATTCACTCCGTCCAAAATTGTTTCCAGCTTTCCGTCTTTTCTGATTTTTCTTATTTCTTCGGTATTTTCCCAGGAACTGGTAATTGCAAAATCTCCCAGATTATCAATTATTTTTTCAATAAAACCGAATATTTTCTTGAGCATTCCGGCGCCCAAATATCCATGGGAAACCATTTCTTTGGTCAGGCTTCCATGAAAATCAGCAACTAACTTTATTTTTCTCCAAAAAAGCAATTTTTTGACAATCCAGCCAATGAGAACTCCTTCATGAATGTGTCCATGAATAATATCCGGTTTCTTCGTTCTGGCCAGAAAAAAGGTTTTTCTGATAAGCATCAGATCTAAAATTAGTTTTTGCCAGTCCGGTCCGGCTTCCAATTTTTTGTACCAAAAAAGAAGCCGAAGAATCCTTCGGATGTCAATTTTGGTTTTTATTTCAGGGTCAATATCCCGCCCGATATGATAGGTTGCAATGGTAATTTCATAGCCTAATTTTTCCAAGGCTAGCGCTTCTTCCAAAATTCGAATGTGCGTTCCCCGATCGGAAAAAAACGGCGTCGGAGCTATCATTAATATTTTCATACTATTTATTCTATCCTAACGAGCATCCATTGGCAAATTGCGGGAAAAACGCTATAATTAAGGCGATTCACCCCACACCAAAATATTCTATATGCCATACTTAAAAAAAATATTATCTTGGTTTTCCAGATTGTTTCTTTCAAATTCACATGAAAGCGATTTTGATGTCGGGGTAACTGAAAAAAATATCAATAAAAATGACTATTTAATATTTGCCGTATTTTCTTCTGCTTGGATTTTCCTCGGCTGGGTTGCCTTTCTCCTGTCTCTTGGAGGATTTTTTTATGCCTGGATTCCGGGAGGTTTTTTTCTTTTGATTTTGGCGGTTATCGGAAGGCAAGCTATTCTCAAAAAAATGTCTTTTAAAATTTCCCGGGAATTAGCTATTTTTTCTTCGGCAATTTTAGTTTTTGTCATATTGGCTTCTTTTTTCGCCACTCCGACCATTTTTTCCGGACGCGACCAAGGTTCAATCAGCGAAGCCTCCATCCGGCTTTCCCAAAATCACAAATTGGAATTTTCTACTCCTGCATCATCTGAATTTTTTAAAATTTATGGGGGCGGAAAGGCTTTGAATTTTCCTGGATTTTACTATGCTCCGGCAGGACAGCTTACCACCCAATTTCCTTTAGCTTATATTTCCTGGCTGGCAGTTTTTTATTCTTTTTTCGGACTGGCCGGATTAGTCATCGCTAATGCTATTTTGCTTTTCATTTTTCTTATTTCTTTCTACTTGCTGGCCAGAAATTTTGTTAAGAAAAAACTTGCTTATATTCTTTTGGTTCTTGCTGCCACTTCTTTTCCTGTTTTTTGGTTTTTCAAATTCACCTTAAGTGAGAATATGGCGCTAGCCATGCTTTGGATTTCGATTCTTTGGATTTATCTTTTCATCAAGGAACAAGGATTATTTTTCTACTTATCCTTTTTGCTTTCGGCCGGACTTTTGGTTTTCACCCGGATTGAAGGAATTTTTCTTTTTATTTCCGGATTTCTGACCATATTCTTTTTTACCAGGAAGAATACCATCTGGAAGGAAAAGAAAAAATTACTTATTGCTTACCCGGCAATTTTTCTGACAATTCTGCTGATTATGAATTTTGCCAAAGACATTTATTTTTATAAGGAAATAGCAAGAGCCTTGCTTCACATCCGGCAGGACCAAACAAGCGTTCCTTCGGCACTTGGCGGATTCCTTTCTCCCGTCATATTTGAATTCCGGGTTTTCTTTCTGTATGGATTGACCAGCTTCTCGCTTCTAGGAATTTTCGGAATAATCTGGTTTTTGGCAAAAAAACAATGGAGAAAAATGATTCCATTTTTTGTGGTTTTTCCTTCGCTTATTTATCTTTTAAGCCCCTGGATTTCTTCCGACCATCCCTGGATGCTTCGAAGGTTTGTCTTTTCTATCGTTCCGGCCTTCATTTTCTATTCAATTTTATTCTTGCAAGATTGGACGTCGGAAGAAAAAATGAGGCACCGAAAAATAATTTCCTGGACTCTTATTGCTATAATGATTTTTTCTAACCTCTTTCTCTTCCTCAAATATTTTACTTTTTCTGAAAATAAAGGACTCCTCGAAGAAACCAAAAAAATCAGTGAAAATTTTTCCCCGAATGATCTCGTTCTTGTTGACCGGGAAGCAGGCGGGGACAGCTTTTCAATGATTACCGGACCGATGAATTTTTTGTATAATAAAAACGCAGTTTACTTTTTTAATCCTAAGGATGCTGGAAAAATAGACAAGAGCAAGTTTGGAAAAATATACCTCATTGCTTCCAACCAAAATTTAAACTTTTTTGTTCGGGCGCTTGGAAAAGAAAATCTTGTTTACCTCAAGGGTTATTCAATCAATAACGAAAAGCTGTCAAACTCCGGTGATTTTTTCCTCCCTGAAAAAGATGCCTACGAAATTGACGGAGAAATACTTAAAATAAAATAGAAAATATGCCAGAAAAAATGATGCAATTAGATTCTGTCTGGGTAAAAAGATATAAAATCGCAAGATTTTTTATTTATTTATTTTTTATATTTGCTGTTTTATACGGACTTTACCTGGTTCTTTTTCCTTCCGCTAATTTTGTTTTTTCTTTTAAGAATCCGGATTCGTCTAAGAACACAGTGGCTGATCCGAGAAACGAAAAAGGAGAATTGATTCGAAGCGGAAAAGTGGAAAATGGAAACAGATTGATTTTCGACGCTAATCCCTTGGGAGATTTTTCGGAAGCGGAAATTAGTTTTACCCTAGGCAATAGCTCCGCTGAAATTCAAAACGGATCAGTTTCGGTGCAAAAATCATATCGGGCATTTTTCTATCCGGAAGGAGAAAGAATAAACGCTCCGGAAAATACGGACCTTCCTAAGCTTCTTTCGGCCAATGATTCCGTTTTTATCGCCAGTCAGGGAAAAATCTGGCCGATTGCCGATGCAACGACCTTTATGTCAATGGGGTGGGATTGGAACGATGTCATTGCTTCCAACAGCGAAGAGATAGGAAATTATGAAAAGCAAAAATTGTTTACCGTCAAAACTCCTCATCCAGACGGAACAATATTCTCCGATAAAGATACCGGGAAATATTATATTATTGAAAACGGAGAAAAAAGAGAAATTGGAAATATAAAAAATTTCAATCCATATTTGAAAATGAGTCCGGTTATTGCGGAAGAAAAGGGGCTTGAAATCAAAAGCAGTTGTGAACTTAAAAGTTCTTTTGGTTTCGGAAAAAAATATACATGCGTGATCCCAATCCAATTAATGAGAAACTTGATCGGAAATGACTTTCAGTTTGAAACAGACTTTGGAAACGATGTGAAAATAAGCCAAATTTCGGTCACATTCAAAAAATCATTTAATCTGGAAAATTTTAAATCATCTATTTCGATCTTAAAAAGTAGAACGGCAGCCAACTATGGACAAAATCAGTGAAAAATTAAAGGGCAATCTAGGAATATTTTTATATAAAATATTTAATGATATTTTGATTTTGCTTTTGATTTCCTGCGTGCTGCTGCTTATTTCCGAAGGAATAATACCAGGGCTGGTTTCCGCTTATATAAGTTTTATAAAATTAATTTTGCTGGTTTTTGCAGTCATTGGCGGAATAATATACCTCGGAAAATTAAATGATACCAGTTTTGAATTCAGCAAAAGAAAGACCGCATTATTTTACGGTCTGATAATCTTTTCTGTTATTTTAATAATCAATTCCCTTCTTAAATTCACATGGTGGGAAATCGGAATTATCACTATTGCTTCTATTTTCTTGTTATTTTATCTATATAAAAATTTCAAGACTTTATAAACTCGATAGTTTCTCTGGCGCATTTTTCCCAAGAGAATTTTTTAATTTGTTCGTTTCCCTTTTCAGTTAAATCTTTTCTCAAATCTCCATTCTCTATCACTTTTATAATTTTGTCCGCCAAATCGCCGCTGTTTTTTTCTCCGAAATACAAAGCCGCATCTCCTCCAACCTCTCCTAAACTGGAATTTTTTGCCGATATTACAGGAATTTTTGAAGCGAAAGCTTCCAAAATCGGAATTCCAAACCCTTCATAGCGCGACGGGAAAACAAAAGCCGAAGCGTTTCGATATAAAACCGCGATATCTTCGAACGGTATTGTCTCGGTAACAATTATGTCGCTGCCATATGCGCTATGTGATATGCGTTCTAGGATGCCCTCCCACATCCAGGCTTTTCCTCCTGCCAAAACCAATTTCAGCTTAGGATTTTCTTTTTTTATTTTTTCGAAAGCCTCTACTAAAACTTCCATATTTTTTCTTGGCTGAATCGCCCCGACGTATAACAAGTATCTGGTATTTAGTATTTGGTATTTAGTATTTATTTTATTCGATAATTCTTCAGAAACTTCTTTCTGGAATAACTCCGGATCAAATCCGTGATAAATCACTTTAATTTTTTCCTCTTTGATTTCCGGGTAAAATTTCAAAATGTCATTCTTGGTGGAGTTGGATACAGCGATTATTTTGTCGGAATTTTTCACTGCAAAATCAGTGAGCAGGTTCAGCCTTCGCAGATCTTTTCTGGGAAAAAAATCCGGAAAAATCTTGAAGGCCAAATCGTGGATGGTAATAGTGGTTTTCAGATTTTTCCTCCGCACAAACGGCAACGCCTGCATCGGCATCCAAAGCGCTTCGTAATTTCCTTTCCAAAGCTCCGTTGCAAATCTTGTCTGCGTCCAATATATCGGAAAACCTTTAGAAATGAACCGATAATTAGGAAATTCATTGGGAGTTAATTCGGAATTGAAACTGTCTTTGTGGAAAATAAAAAAATCATCGCTGGGAAAAATTTTACCGAAGCGGTTAAGCATATTCAAAAGATAGACTCTGGTCCCGTCGATTCTTGGGCTATCTAAATCAGAAGCCTGTATTGCAATGCGCATATTTTGTCTATAGTAACCCACCGTAAGCCGAAGACATAATCTTCAAAAACCACGGAATAATTATAATCAGTCCGATAAGGGGCAGAATGATTGTGGCAATCGTCGCAATCAGAGTCCATAAAAAGTATTTCCGCATTTTCTCAACTGATTGATAAATCGCATCCAGTTTTTTATCTTGTTCTTCAAATTTTTTAAGTATTTCCTGGTCCATAAGCATATTATAGCAGAATTATTGATTTTTTAGTACTTTTAAGCTAATATTGAAAATGTTATTGGGTTGTAGCTGGACAATGGGTGGCGTTTACCCCGCTTAAAGTTCGGAGATCGTCTAATGGTAGGACAGCAGGTTCTGGTCCTGCTAATCTAGGTTCGAATCCTAGTCTCCGAACTTTGTGCGGGATTCCCATATAGTTTGCCCCACATCAAATTTTGGTGTGAGATAAAAATCCCTCCCATACAAAATTAGCCCTCATGCTAAGGGTTATTTTTTATAATCAAGTAGGACGGTTAGAACTTTTTGTGATAAAATATATTTATGAAACTTTGGGGAAAGGGATATAAATTGAATAAAGAAATTGAAAATTTTACCATTGGCGAAGACTATATTTTCGACAAGCGATTGGTAAGGTATGATTGCTTAGCCTCAATTGCCCATGCAAAGATGCTTAGTAAAATTGGCATTGTGGGAAAAGTTGAATTAACAAAACTTATAAAGGCTTTTGCTGACATTATTGAATTAGATAGAATAGGAAAATTCAAAATATTAAAAGAACAGGAAGACTGCCATACAGCCATAGAGAACTATTTGATTAATAAACTGGGCAATTTGGGAAAGAAAATTCATACGGCTCGGTCCCGAAACGACCAAGTGCTCACCGCTTTGAGGTTGTATTATAAGGATGAATTAAACAGCTGCCGTAAACTGGTCAACAAATTAATCAAGGCGGTCAGAGAATTTCAGAAAAAATATGGGAAAATAATCCTGCCTGGATATACTCACAGCCGGAAAGCTATGCCTTCGTCCATCAGACTTTGGTCGCAATCAATTGTTGACTCAATGGCAGATAATTTGAAGATAATTGATTTAGCGTTGGAGCTTATTAACCAATCGCCTCTAGGAACGGGAGCTGGATACGGAATCCCTCTGAAAATTGATAGGCAATATGCGGCTAAACTTTTGGGATTTAGAAGGATACAAGAAAATCCGATTTACGCTCAAAACAGCCGAGGGAAATTTGAATCAACTATCCTGCACACCTTGAATCAGGTAGTGTTTGATTTGAATAAAATTTCGACTGATTTGATTATCTTCAGCATGCCAGAATTTGGATATTTTGAATTGCCAGATGAATTTTGCACCGGCAGTTCAATTATGCCGCAGAAGAAAAACCCGGATGTCTTGGAGTTATTAAGGGCCAAGTACCATATTCTTGTTTCTTACGAGTTTCAGGTTAAGGGTATAATCGGGAATCTCTTATCTGGCTATAACCGGGATTTGCAGCTTCT
>Ga0214473_10001161_pt1 | contig 35575 bp, 31 predicted proteins | sample RVTome_7_FD_203509 | JGI IMG/M metagenome (GOLD analysis project Ga0214473, IMG submission 203509) | Soil microbial communities from uranium-contaminated site in the Upper Colorado River Basin, Wyoming, United States - RVT98D197 | ecosystem: Environmental > Terrestrial > Soil > Contaminated >... | reverse complement strand
AGAAGTATTTAAGCAGTTTTAAAAAACCGAAGTCAGTGGATTTTGTCAGTGACCTTCCAAAGAACCCTTATGGGAAAATCCTGAGGAGAAAATTAAGAGAGAAATATTGGGTAGGTCAGGAGAGAATGGTTCATTAATGAAATGAAGGAAACCATTTTCATGGAAAGAGGAATGACGGAATACCGGACTCTCGCACAGGCGTTTGTGGGAAATGCCAGGAAGAGGACCGAAGCCCCTTTTCTTTTTCATAACGTAGACGGAAAATGGGTCCAGATCTCGTGGAACGAGGTGGCTGAAAAGGTCAAGCACATAAGCCTTGGACTCATGGCCCTCGGGGTGAAAAAGGGTGACCGGGTTGCCTCTATTTCCGAAACCCGTCCTGAGCTGGCTTATCTATGCCTGGCCATCGCTGCCTCGGGCGCTGTCTTTACGGGTATCTATCACACCAACAGTCCCAGGGAGTGCACCCATATTATCAACGACTCGGGCGCGCGGATCGCCTATGCGGAGGATCAGGGACAGCTTGAAAAGCTGAAGATGGCGTGGAAGGACTGCTCTCAGCTGGAAAAGATCATCGTCGGCAAGCTTGAGAAGCTGGGAGACGATCCCCGCGTTCTCACCCTGGACCCGCTCATCGAGCTTGGAAAGGAGGCATTCGACAGGAATGGCGATGAGGCATACTACCGGCGTATTAACTCGGTTCAATCGCAAGACCTTAGTGCCATCGTCTATACTTCGGGAACCACCGGAGCGCCCAAGGGAGTTATGCTCACGATTGGGGGGATGATCAAAACCCTGGAAGAGCAGGCAAAAATCTTTCCGGCATCGGAGAGATCGAGGGGGATAAGTGTGCTCCCCATGGCACACCAGCTGGAACTTCTCAACGGCCACTGGTATCATGTGCTTTTTGGTTTTCCGCAGATCTATGCACGATCGATTCAAACCCTCTACGAGGACATCCGCGAGATGAAGCCGACATTCTTCTTTAACACCCCCCGATTCTATGAAAAGATCTATAACGAGATGATGGCTTACATTGATGCCCAACCGCTTTGGAAGAAGAAAGTTATAAACCTTTGCGTCAGTGTTGGGGAACGATACCAGGATATGAGGTATAACCCAAACAAAGGAGTCACCTATCTGCTTTACCGGGTCATGAACACCTTTGCCCGGGTGATATTTTTTAAGAGAGTTCTTGGCACTGTAGGGGGAAGGCTGGAATGGTCAAGTTGTGGCGCCGCTCCTATTCCAGCCAAAGTCCTCTTCTTTTTCAAGGCCTGCGGCTTCCCGATATTTGAGGGGTATGGATTGACCGAATCGGCCGGCTTGATCGCGCTCAACCGGCCGGGTCGGTTACGGGTCGGAACCGTTGGGCCGGCCATGGATGGCATCGAGATCAAGATAGCGGAAGATGGTGAGATCCTGGCAAGGGGCTATACGCGGTGCGTCGGCTACTGGAACCAGCCGGAGGCAACGGCGGAGCTTTTTGAGGGCGATTGGCTCCATACGGGAGATTTAGGCGCGATAGACGCAGATGGGTTTCTCAAGATCACCGGTCGAAAAAAGGAGATCCTCATTACCTCCACGGGAAAGAATATCACTCCTTCCAACATACAGACCCTTCTGAAAACCATCCCCTATGTCTCGGAGGCCGTGGTATTCGGGGAGGGAAAAACGTACTTGACGGCCCTTGTAACCCTTGACGAAGAAAAGACGGCCGAATATGCCCGGCAGCATACCATTACTTTCAGCACCTTTTCCGAGCTTACCCGGCACCCCGAAATTGTCAATCTCATCGAAAAGGAGATAGAGGTCAAGAACCAGGAGCTTGCCAGGATAGAGCAGATTAAGGAATTCACAATCCTGGAAGACCAGTTTCGCCAGGACCGTGACGAGCTTACACCAACCATGAAGGTGAAGCGCAGAGTCATTGAGCAGAGGTATAAAGACAGAATCACGGCTATGTACAATGGATAACATCTTTAGACCCAATAAAATGACGCTTGAACAGACATCAGGCCATGGCAGGGCAAGAATCGGGTAGCAAGGATGGCTGCCCCTGATTTATCGAGAAGCAGGTATTACCGGCAGAAGCAAATGGGATTCACCAAAGTGAATGCGATGGGTGACCGTCCGCATAAAAGGGAGGTGATACACTCCCCAGGTCCCCAGTCTGGAGAGAAGGTCATCCTGATTTCTCACGATCAACTCCATGCAATGGCCTTTTTTAAATACATTCGATGTTGGCATCATCGCTATGGCATACTCGACGACCTCTCCCGGGGAAACGGGGATGGGGTCCTGCCGTATATGAATGGGTTGATAGGGTAGAGACTTCGTTGCATCAAGGGCTCTGTATGCCGCCTTAAGATAGCCTGAGCTTACTAACTGTCGATTGCCCTCCGGGTCTACGTCCACCAGATCCGCCATCCAGTTTGTGTCATCGATGTCGATAGAGGCCTCGAGGCAGAGGGCGAGGGGGCCTGTTATCTCCAGGTCTGCGGGAAGCGGGTCGGTCCTGTATCTCAGGCAGTAGACGGTCGGATCGAGGTAAGGCGCGGGCTGGGTGAAGCTCTCGGGTTGGGCGGGGGCCGGCGCCTTTGTTGCCAGGCCTCCCCCGGGTTGGAGGTAGAATTTTGTCCATTGGGTTCGGGCGAGAGGCCATTCGGACTCAAACCGCCACTTGTTGATCCCCATGACGAACATCTTAATCGGCGGCTCGTCGAGAATTCCCGTGTCGATTCCTTTAAGCCAGTAATCATACCACCTCAAGAGCTCATCATGGTACTCCACATAGGGTCGGTCAGGAAAGTTCGGAGGATAGATGATCAGCTTCTTGTCCTTCTGAGGGGTCGCAATTTTTTCCCATACGTCGAAGGTGGCAAAGATGTAGAACCGGGTATTCCAGGGGGTGCCCTGGTACATGGGGAGCGTTATCCTCTCGAGGCCGGCCGGGTGCAGGTCGCTGTCAACGAAGTTGTCCGGATCAGGTCTGGGATGAAACGACGATAAAAGGTTGTCGAAAAAGAGCGGGAATTTTCTCGGGTACTTGAGATAAGAATACCATTTGCTGTTGTACTTGATGTCTGGGTGATTCAGTGCCTCTTCCAGTCGCTCTTTTATGTCGGGGTGGCTCAGGAACCCAGGCGGTAGCGGCGTGTAATCGTAATTCGGCGCCGGAAATGCGCTATCATTTCCATGTCTACCCATGAATATGTGATATACGAGCAGGTCATACACGCCCTTAAAATAGTCCCCCGAGCCGGCCGGATTCTCATCCGGGTGAAGGGCCACGAGGTGCGGCGGTTTCATCAGGCCCGCATGGATTTGATAGACAGAGTAAGAAGAAGGTCCCATCATGCCTACTTTGCCACTACACCATGGCTGGGCTGCGATCCACTCAACCGTATCGTAAACATCCCACATCCCAAATGTACCGTATCCCTCTGAGTTGCCAATGCCTCGTGGATCGGGGATAATGTGCGCATATCCTCTCGGCACCGTGAAATTGTAGTTCATGGCTTCCATGTTCCCGTCCCAAAAGGGGCTGTGATAATACTTTTGGGGCTTATCCGCCAGCCATCCGATTGCCTCCTGTGCGTCCTTGCCCCACATCCCAAAGGCAAGCAGCGCCGGAAATTTCTCCCCCTCGATGCCGGGACGGTAGATATCGGCTGCTAGACGCACTCCGTCACGCATTGGTATCATAATGTCCTTCTCTATCCTCACGTTGTAAAGCGGTTCTGATCCTGCCTCTTTTACCAATTGAGGATAACCGTCGAAGAGCACGCCTTCGACCTTCGTACCATATCGCACGGGATGCGGTTCGGGTTTGTACCCCTTGATATTGATTCTGATAGAATCACCTCGATAGGTATCCTGCCTGGAAGTGTCTCCAGCGCCATTTGATTTGGACGATCTCCCTTTTCTCATAAAAGACCCCCTTTACATTTGGTTTACGAGCAAACAGGTCACGTACGTTGAATGACGAAGGATGAGCCAATGCAGCAGATGGGTGTTTCAGTCAGCCTGTTATTCACTGCAAACTTCTGGAGGAAAGGGAACTGAGTAATCGCCGGTGAAACAGGCATAGCAGAAGTTTTCAGCCTCTTTCTTCACGCACTTCCTCAACCCTTCTATGCTAAGATAACTCAAAGAATTAGCAGTGATATATTTCTGAGTTTCCTTGACCGAATGGGATGAGGCAATCAATTCAGATCTTTTGGGTGTGTCGATGCCGAAGAAACAAGGATAAGTGATGGGAGGGGAACTGATCCTGACATGAACCTCTTTGGCGCCCGCCCCTCGGAACATCTTGACGATCTTCCGGCTGGTGGTTCCCCGGACAATCGAATCATCCACAATGACAATTCTTTTCCCTTCCATCAGGCCTTTGACCGGGTTCAGTTTAATCTTGACGCCAAAATGGCGGATCGATTGTTCGGGTTCAATGAAAGTCCGTCCCACATAATGATTTCTGATCATCCCCATCTCCAGGGGAATTTTTGCTTCCGAAGCATAACCGATCGTGGCGGGGAATCCTGAGTCGGGGATGGGAACTACCATTTCTACCGCTGCGGGCGATTCCTTCGCCAGTTGGATTCCCAGGGACTTTCTCACCTCATAAACATTCCGGTTGAAGATGAAACTGTCCGGCCGGGCAAAGTAGATAAATTCGAAGACACATTGGGAGAGCGGTTTTTGAGGAAAGGGTTTATACGAAGCGACGCCTTCTTTATCGAACAGAAGGAGCTCTCCGGGTTCCACTTCCCGGATAAACTGGGCGCCGATGAGGTCCAGGGCGCAGCTTTCCGAGGCAATCACCGGGGCTTCCTTGAGCTGTCCCAGCACCAGGGGCCTGAATCCATAAGGGTCCCGGACGGCGATCATCTCTTTTTCGGTAAGAAAGAGGAGGGAATAGGCTCCCTCCACCTTTTTGAGGGCCTGGATGGTCCGTTCCACCAGTGTTTTCTCCCTGGAACGGGCGATGAGGTGAACGATGACCTCCGTATCCATGTTTGATTGGAAGATTGACCCGTCGGCTTCCAGCTCGCTTTGAATGAGAAAGGCATTGGTCAGGTTCCCATTATGGGCGATCGCCAGGCTCCCTTTCGAGTAGTCCACCATAAACGGCTGGGCATTTTTTAACTCGCTCGACCCGGCTGTAGAATACCGGACATGACCAATCGCACTCTTCCCGGCGAGTTTTTTCAGGAGATCGCGAGTGAAAACCTCGGAAACATGTCCCATCTGTCTGTAGTGATGGAGCTGTTTGCCGTCTGCGGAGGCAATTCCTGCACTCTCCTGACCGCGGTGTTGAAGGGCATAGAGACCCAGGTAAGTATGGTTGGAAGCCTCCGGATGATTATAAATACCGAAAATACCACACATCTCCCAACTCCTCGATACAAATACGCATAGCGCAAAGCGCATAGCGTCTAAATTCCAGATTCCGAATGTTGAAAGTAGTATGTAGCAGGTAGGTTAAACCACTTTCAACTTTCACATTCCATATGCGACCCGCATGCCCATTGTTGCGCTATGCGCTATGCGCTTTGCGTGCATCTGCATATCCCTTTGGATGCTTCCGGTGCCATTGCCAGGCAGTGTCAATGATGGTCTCCAATTCCGTGAATTTTGGAACCCATCCCAGTTCATCCATGATCTTTTGCGAACTGGCTACGAGACGGGCAGGGTCTCCCGGTCTCCTGGGCGATTCGACGGCAACGACCTTCTTTCCACTCACCTTCCTGATCGTTTCAATTACTTCTCTCACGGAATAACCGTTCCCGTTGCCAAGGTTGTAAATACCGGTGTTCTCCCCCTGTTCGAGTTTTTCGAGGGCCAGAATATGGGCCTGCGCAAGATCCGTTACGTGGATGTAATCGCGTATGCAGGTTCCATCCGGGGTATCATAATCGGTGCCAAAAATAGGAAGTGACTCTCCGGTCAAGGCGGCTTTTAGTCCGATGGGAACCAAATGGGTTTCAGGCGAGTGATCTTCCCCAAGATCTCCCTTCGGGTCGGCCCCGGCAGCATTGAAATACCTGAGGGAGATATAGTTCAATTTCCCTGCTATGTGGTACGCGTGAAGGACCTTTTCAAAAATCCATTTTGTTTCACCGTAGGGATTCGTTGGAATACATGGGTGGTCTTCCGGAATAGGAATCGTCCGGGGCTCTCCATACACTGCGGCAGAAGAAGAAAACACAATTCCACATACTTTGCATTCTTCCATAACATCAATGAGTTGCAAGCCATTTTTTACATTATTGTTGAAGTATTTTAAAGGGTCATTAACCGACTCTCCCACAAGCGAATTGGCCGCAAAGTGCATCACTGAATGAACTGAAAAAGATAGGAAGGTCTCTCGAAGTTTTCCCGAATCTGCCAGATCACCCTGAACAAAGGTGGCGCCTCTCGTGGCCTGCCGGTGGCCTGCCTGGAGATTATCGTAAATGATCGGTTCATGGCCCAGACGCAGAAGTTCCTTGACGACATGACTTCCAATATAGCCTGCTCCTCCTGTTATTAGTATCTTTGACATCTGTTCCTTCAGGTCAAAACATCACTCCCTTATAAAGGGTTCGGACTTTGTTTGTCAACGAGAAGAGAGCTTTAGAATTTGGAATACCGCTCTCTTGATTACAGAGATTCCAAAAAATGATTGCATAGATTTTTCTTTAGTTCACTATTTTCTAATCGCGGTAATCGTTTCATGATCGCTGCAATCAGAGATCTCTGGCTTTTCCAGAAATCTCTTGACAGGAATTAAATATTAATTTAGGATGTCCATTGATTAAACCCTTATTTAAATTTTGATTATAGAAGTCCAATTGCTATTATGAGTAAAATGTGACTCAGCCCTTCAGGGCTGATGAATTCGCCGCGATGGCATGCAAGCACGGCGCTTCAGGGCTAAAGCCCTGAGTTACGATATCACATCGATCACTCGCTTTAAAGAAGAGGAAGAGTTGAAAGCGATCGGGCAAAAAATTAGGGAACTCAGGATGCACCGGGGGATGAAACTGAAAGAACTCTCCGAGAAGGTGGGGGTGACAGCGAGCTTCCTCAGTCAGGTTGAACGGGGAGTTGCTGTTCCTTCGATCGGTTCCCTCAAGAAGATCTCAGATGCCTTCGGGATATCCATCGCTTCTTTTTTCGGTGAAAAGGAAGAGGATAAAGTCAAGAGTGAATTTTCTCCCGTGGTCAAAAAGAACCAGAGGAAAATTTTGCATCCTTCCCCGGGCGTGACCTATCATTTACTTTCCAAAAACCTTCAGGGGAAAATCGAATTCCTCTTGGCAATCTATGATGCGGGAGCCAGCACCGGTCCAACACCCTATACCCACCGGGGAGAGGAATGTGCGCTGGTCTTGAAAGGCCGCTTAGAAATTCAGATTGGAAGCTCTGCCTATACGCTTGAAAGGGATGACAGCATCTCTTTCAGTTGTGAAATTCCCCACCGGGTAAAGAATCCGGGCAAGGTCCCCGCAGTAAGCATCTGGTGCATTACCCCGCCTTCTTTTTAAAAAAGAAATAGATGAGTTAGGAAAGGAGGACAAGAATGAGATACGGAACAATGGGAGTTGATTTCGAAGAGCGTGTCAACTTCGAGAGGCTTCGAAAGGAGAGACTTGGAAAAGCCAAGGCAGCTTTAAAGGCGAGCTTTCTCGGGTCTCTGGTCTGTTACGATTTCGACAATATCCGGTATATTACAGGGACCCATGTCGGGGAATGGTGTCGAAATAAGATGAACCGTTATTGCATCTTGCCCCAGGGAGGGGAGCCACTTCTTTTCGACCCGGCGTCGCCGGCCAAGAAGATCTCCTGCCCCTGGATTGCGGACAGGGTCTTTCCGGCCGTCGGCTCCATGCGCGGCGCGATTCCCCCTGAAACGGGAAGCGTGGAGAAGGTGGCCCAGGATGTTTTCAAATGGCTCAAGGAATATGGCGTGGAAAAGAAGCCGGTTGGGATGGATATTGCTGACATTCCCCTGGTCCGGGCATTGGAAAAAAAGGGATTGGAGATCGTGGACGGGCAGGAAGTGATGCTCGAGGCAAGAATGATAAAAACGAAGGATGAGATCGAACTCTTGAAGACCGCTGCCGCCATGGTGGACGCAGCTTATGAGGAGATCGTTCGCCGCATACGTCCAGGGGCGAGGGAGAACGACCTCGTGGCAGTGGCTAATCATGTCCTTTATACCCTTGGCTCGGAACTCGTAGAATGCGTGAACAGCGTGTCAGGGACCCGCGGAAAACCGCATCCTCACACTTTTTCAGACAGGATCATCCGTCCGGGAGAGATGGTATTTCTCGACATCATGCATTCTTATAATGGATACCGGACCTGTTATTACCGGACCTTCGTCGTCGGAAAACCGACCAGGGCACAGATGGAAGCTTACGATCTGGCCTGGAAATGGCTGAAAGATTCGATCGATGCCGTGAAACCCGGAGCGACCACAGCCGATGTGGCAAGGGCATGGCCTCCTCCCGAAGGGGTGGGCCTCAAGACCGAAGACGAGGCATTTCTTCTTCAGTTTGGCCATGGGGTGGGCTTAAGTATCTGGGAGAAACCGGTAATCTCCAGGCTCTTTTCATTAGAGAAGTCTTATCCCATCAAGGAAGGAATGGTTTTCGCGCTGGAAACATACTGTCCCTCAGCGGATGGGAAAGGAGCTGCCAGGATCGAAGAAGAGGTCGTGGTGACCCGGGACGGGTGTGAGCGGCTTTTCAGGTATCCGATCGAAGAACTGATTTCGTGCGGTGTACCCGGAACAATGGCCTATATCTAAGTAAATATTTTTCGTGAGAGCGCAAGTCGTAAGTCGCAAGGGGAAAAAATCGAACGTGTTTGGGTTAATGAGTTACTAAGGAGTCCATAATTGTGAAGACATATTTTTGCCCGTTCACCCTGAGCTTGTCGAAGGGTGCGTGGCTATGCCATTCATGCTTCGACAGGCTCAGCACGAACGGCTTGTTTTCTGTGTCCATACAATTATGGACTGATTAGTAATAAGAAAATGAGGTAATAAGGTTTTTAATAACTCATTAACTTATTCACTCATTAACTTTTTTACGAGGAGACTTTGAATGAAAGCACCAAAAGGTTTGTACATGGAAATGCTAAAAAAGATGACCGAGATCCGCTATTTCGAAGAGAAAGTGGTGGACCAATACGCACGAGGCGCTGTCCCGGGTCTTGCCCATCTCTATATCGGAGAGGAGGCAGTAGCCGTAGGGGCCTGCATGAACCTCACGGATAATGACTACATCACCAGCACCCATCGGGGCCACGGCCATTGTATTGCAAAAGGGGGGGAGCTGAAGCCCATGATGGCCGAGCTTTTTGGAAAGAAGACAGGCTACTGCAAAGGGAAGGGCGGCTCCATGCATATCGCGGCTTTCGATAAAGGAATCTTGGGCGCCATGGGTATCGTAGGGAGCGGTGGTCCCATCGCCGTCGGTGCAGCCCTGGGGATTAAAAAACAGAAACTGGACCGGGTCGTCATCTGTTTTTTCGGAGACGGGGCATCCAATGAAGGAGCCACCCATGAAGCAATGAATTTTGCATCCCTTCACAAGGTTCCTGTCATCTTTGTGTGTGAGAATAACCTTTATGGAATTTCTGTCGCGCAACATCGGCATCAGGCCATCAAAGACATTGCGGCAAGAGCAGCCGGTTACGCTATGCCGGGGGTGATTGTTGATGGGATGGATGTATTAGCCGTGTATGAAGCGGTCAAAGAAGCCGTGAAGCGGGCGAAATCAGGGAAGGGACCTTCATTGATTGAATGTAAGACCTATCGATTCAGGGGCCACCATGAAGGAGACCCCAATCTGGGACTCCGGTACCGGACAAAAGAGGAGATCGCTGGCTGGAGAAAACGTTGTCCCATTGAGCTATTCAAGGATAAGCTGATCAAGGAGAAGATGGCCAAGAAAAAGGAGATCGAAGAGGTCGAAGAGGATGTGGAGCGCAGGGTTGAAGAGGCCTTCACCTATGCCATGGAGTCGCCGTTCCCGGAACCTAAGGAGGCCCTGGAAGACCTGTTTGCATAACCCTGGCATGAAAGAATTCGAAATTCGAATATCGGGCGAAGCGTCCGTCAAGGACCAATCCGAAACAAATTCAAATTTTGCAAACTTTTTTGTTTTGAACATTTAGGATTGGGTCATTTGGGATTGTTTCGAATTTCGGATTTCGTGCTTCGGATTTGAATCCGATTGATCGAAGCTCAACAGTGTTGAAATTTCACCCACAATTTTGATTCTTACGGGGCTAATGAGAGGAGAATGGTCAAGATGAGGGAATTAACATTTCGAGAAGCCGTTGTAGAGGCTTTGGACATTGCCCTGCAGAGAGACCCGAAGGTATTTCTGCTCGGTGAAGATATTGGGTATTATGGCGGGCTCTTCCAGGCCACTCAGGGGCTTATGAAAAAGTATGGCGAAGATCGGGTGATGGATAGCCCCATCTCTGAATCGGCCATTATCGGCGCTGGAATTGGGTCCGCAATCGTAGGCATGCGCCCTGTTGTGGAAATCATGAATATCGACTTTCTGCCCGTCTGCATGGACCAACTGGTCAACCAGGCTGCGAAGATGCGTTACATGTTCGGCGGTCAGGTGAAGATTCCACTGGTCATACGGACAACCTGCGGAGCGGGCCGGGGAGGAGCTGCACACCATGCCCAGGCTATCCATGCAGCCTTGATGCATTTCCCCGGGCTAAAAATTGTGGTAGCAGCCACACCTCACGACGTCAAGGGTTTGCTCTTCACAGCGATTGAAGACGAGAACCCCGTGCTCTTCATTGAAGATAAGATGATGTATAACATGAAGGGCGAGGTCCCCGAGGGTTACTATACGGTTCCTTTCGGTAAAGCTGCCATACGTCGGGAAGGAAAAGATGTCACCCTTGTCGCCACGATGAGAATGGTCCACAAAGCCATCACTGTGGCCAAAGAGATGGAAGCTGAAGGCATTAGGATTGAGGTCGTCGATCCAAGAACCCTCTGTCCCCTCGATAAGGAGACGATCATTGAATCTTTTAAGAAGACTGGAAAGATGGTCATTGTGGATGAGGGACACCGCGTTGGGAACTTCGGAAGCGAGATCGCTTCAATCATTGCAGAGGAAGCGGTGGAATATATCCAGGCCCCCATTCTGAAGGTGACTGCGCCTCAAGTGCCTGTTCCTTATTCCCCCGTATTGGAGAAGGAAGCCTACATCCCAAATGAAGAGGGTATTAAAAAGGCAGTGCACAAGGTTATGGAATACGCATAAGCGATAATCTAAATACTCCCTCCCTTTCAAGGGGAGGGTTAGGGTGGGGATGGGGTCTCAATGAAAAGGAAGAAAAGGAAGTTCCTTTGCGAATAGATCGGAAATGTAAAGCAGGAGACAAAGATGGCTGTTGAAGTGGTATTGCCCGCACTGGGCTTAACCGTTGAGAAAGGGACAATTCTGAAGTGGTTGAAGGAAGAGGGGGACACGGTAACCAGAGGTGAGTCTGTCTACGAAGTAGAAGCCGACAAGGTGACAACCGAAGTGGAATCCCCCGGAGCGGGAGTTTTGAAAAAGATCCTTGTTCCGGCAGGCATCGAAGTCCCTATCCTCACTGTAGTTGGAGTAATCACAGGCGAGAAGGAAGAGCTTCCCGGAAAATACCTATCCATGGTTCAGGGAGTTTCGGAGAAGAAGGAAGCGCCCGCACCCGTCCATATCGTAGAACCCTCCGTTGTTGTGACTGCAGGGCCTACGGAAATCAAGGCCCCGCCGGCTGCCCGGAGATTGGCGCGGGAGAGAGGCGTAGATCTGTCATCAATTAAAGGCTCAGGACCCAGCGGCACGATTCTTCTCAAAGACGTGGAATCATTTCTGACAAAGGGAGTTCAAGCAGGCCCCAGGGTTCTATCCACACCGACTGCTCGCAAGCTGGCTGAGCGGGAATCGATCCCCCTTACCGCAATAAAAGGCACCGGGATTTCAGGAAGAGTGATGAGGGCTGATGTGATGGAGGCAAGGGCCGGTTTAAAAGCGGGAGAGGAAAAGCCGGGGCTTGCCGAGGTCAAAAGGCCAACCCCGTTGAAATACAAGCTGGGCCAGGTGGTTCCCATGAATTCCATTCGAAAGGTAATCGCCAAACGAATGGTCCAATCGAAGTTCACGGCGCCCCATATCTATTTCTTCAATGATGTGGACATGGGAAAGCTAACGGTCCTCAGGGAGGAGATCGTCTCTGACTTCGAGAAATATGAAGGAGTCCGGATCTCCATGAATGACTTCTTCATCAAGGCCGTAGCCCTTACCTTATTGGAATATCCCCTTCTCAATGCCATGGTGGCGGGAGAAGAGATCCGTATCTTCCCCGAGATCAATGTGGGGTTGGCCGTAGCCATGGAGGACGGATTAATCGTGCCAGCCATTCCTAATGCGGATCAATTGGGCCTTCGTGAGATTGCCCTTTGCAGGGCTGACTTGATTGAGCGTGCTCGCCAAGGGAAGCTTACCCTGGAGGAGATGGAAAGAGGGACCTTCACGATCTCGAGTCTTGCCCAGTTTGATATTACTTTCTTTACGGCCATTCTCAATCCTCCGCAAAGCGGCATCCTCACTCTGGGGAAGATGGAGGAGAAACCTGTGGTCAAAGAGGGTCAGGTAACCATCCGGAAGATCATGCAGCAAGGGCTTTCCGTCGACCACCGGATCGTTGACGGCGCAGTCGCCGCCCAATTTCTCCAGAGCTTGAAAAAGAAACTGGAGAATCCGTATTACACATTTCTGAACCGATGACCGGGAAATCCGAAATTCGAATATCGAAATCCGAAACAAATTCGAATACTCAAAATCCAAACTTCTTAAACTCTCCTTTGTTTTGGACATTTGGAATTTGGACATTTGATATTGTTTCGAATTTCGGATTTCGTGCTTCGCGCTTGACCTTTTGAATACCAATAAATATGTAAGTGCCCACGTGATAGGGGGGGAAAGGATCTCGGGAGCTGATGGACACTCAGAAATCATTCGATGTAACCGTCATTGGCGGGGGACCGGGGGGTTATGTGGCTGCCATCCGGGCAGCCCAGCTCGGGGCCAAGGTCTTACTTGTTGAAAAGGACCGCCTGGGAGGGACCTGCCTGAATCGAGGCTGTATTCCCACCAAGGCCATGCTTTCAGACGCAAAGCTTTATGATCGCGTCGAACATTCATCTGTTCTGAAAACATCCGGGCTGAAGGTTGACATGAAGCAACTTCTCCGGCGGAAGAACGAAGTAGTCAAGACACTTGTGTCGGGTGTGGAATTCCTCTTAAAGAAGAACGGCATTTCCCACGTTCAAGGAGAAGCGAAATTCCTTGATCGAATGGTAATCGAGGTGGATGGACCAAAAGGCAAGGAGCAATTCAGGAGCCCGAAGGTGATCATTGCCACCGGTTCTGTCTCCGCCCGGATCCCGAATGTCGAGGTTGACGGAAAGGTCATCTTGACAAGCACCGAGATGCTTGACCTCGCAGAAATCCCGAAAGATCTTCTGATCATCGGCGGAGGCTATATCGGGATGGAGTTCGCTTCACTCTTCAATGCGCTTGGGTCGAAGGTGACGGTCGTAGAAATGCTTCCCGGAATCATCCCTACTGAAGATCAGGAGATTGTTCGGGGCCTTGTCACCTTGTTGAAAAAGAGAGGGATAGAGATCGACACTGAGACAAGAGTGAAAGAGGCGAGGGCAGGGAAGAATCGTGCTCAGGTCACCGTCGTCACAAAAGAGGGGAAAGAGATTCTCTTTCGGGCTGAAAAAGCCCTGGTCGCAGTCGGACGATCTCCTTATACGGAAGGCCTGCAATTGGAGAAGGCGGGTGTCGCCTTGAATGGAAAGTTTGTCAGGGTGAATGAAAAGATGGAGACAAGCATCCCTGGAATCTATGCGATCGGGGATGTGACTGGGCGGCAGATGCTTGCCCACAAGGCTTCAGCAGAAGGCATTGCAGCCGCTGAAAACGCCATGGGAGGGAAGTCCACGGTTGATTACTCCAGGATTCCAAACTGCATCTACACCTTTCCGGAGGTGGCTTCCATAGGTCTCACTGAAAAGCAGGCAAAAGAGAAGAGGCTTCAAGTGAATGTTGGCCGGTTTCCATTTCAGTCGAATGGCCGGGCGTTGGCAAGCGGGGAGTCTGACGGGCTCATAAAGGTGATAGCGGAGAAGGACCTGGGGCAGGTGATCGGCATACATATTTTGTCTGACCATGCGACAGATTTGATCGGTGGTCCGGCCTTGGGACTCGCCCTGGAAGTGACGGTCGATGAATTAGGGAAGACAGTCCAGGCCCATCCGACTCTGAATGAAGCCCTTTCCGAGGCCGCCCTCGATGCCCTGAAAGAAGCCATCCACCTTTACAAAAAATAGCATGTGGCACAGTGTATACCGCAACACTATTAATAAAAGGCTTCAAATGTGATTTCGTGACCGGGAGGGGCTACAATGAATTCTTCATCCCACGGTCCTTTTATCATTTTGTCCACGAAAGTCGTGGCGCCCTTGATCTCTTCAAACTTCAAGTCAAAGCGAGCAGCTGTTTGTTTTGAATATTCCCTGTAATGTTCCACTTCATACTTTCCCGTGTTGATAAAAACCAGGCGGGTATAGTTTTTGAGCATTAATTTGATCAAACGCTCGGCCTGCTCCGGGCCGTAACGCTCTATCATCTGATTATAGGTGCCAAACATGCTGTCGCCCGCCTCGATCCACCCCTTGGTCAAATAATAGCTTCCGGGTTCGGTCTTTGCCTGTTTGAAATAAGCTTCACGGGAACCGAGAAAAATGCCTATGCAATCGTCCACACGGGGAACAACCAAAGAGCACTTTTCACTTCTCAACCCTGCTACCGCTCGTGAACAGAGGCCGTACCCCAGGAGAATCGTCCCTTTTCCATTCTCTGAGGCATTGATCTTCTCTTGAAGGGCTTTTTTCAACTTGTCAGGATTGGCATGTAAACCGAAATCCATTTTCTCACAATCCACTCCTTCCGGCAGAAGGGGTAACATCTCCTCCATAACGACCTGGCAGGCAATGATTTTCGTAATTTCTGGATGCATTTATTTCACCTTTTAAAGTGCATCATACAAAAAAATTATAACTTATATTAAGGAAATCCGCTCATGAATTGACTTACTTTCGTGTAACCACTGCGATGACGTCTATCTCTACCAAGAACTCAGGTCTCGCCAAGGAGGCAGGCTGCAGGAATGTGCTGGCCGGGGGTTCTTCCACCAGGCGGGGAGCATACTTCTGATAATACTCCAGCTCCGTCTTCCTCATCATCTGGTAGTCTTTTACGTCTTTGAGCAAGATCAAGGTCTTGACAATATTCTCCATGGAGCTTCCGACTTCCTCCAAGGCAGCCCTGACCTTATCAAGACATACCACCATCTGATCCGATATCGTGTCTGTCAAACATGCGCCCGTCTTTATATCCTGGGCCGTCATACCGGATAAGAAGACGAGATTGTCCACCACCACGGCCGATGCATATTTAGGCGTTCCCGGATGGACATTCGGATAGACCTGTTTCACGCCACCAATGTAAAATGGATAATGTTTCACTCTCTCTCTCATCTTATTCGCTCCTTCAAATTCGTTATATGATTTCTTTTTTGCAAATATTATAACAGGACCATACTTCCACGGGCAATTATGAAGTGACAAGTGAGGGAATAGGGTATATTCATCGTTGCTACGATTTGTGCTATGTTTTGATTTTCCCTGCACGGTAGGCGCGGGTGTAGTTCCGGCAGAAACGATCTCGTCCCAACACCAGCTCAGTCGCCAGTAACATACTCATTAACTTATCATCCAGCGGGTCAATGATCGCGGCGTCCAGCCCTGCTGCCAAAGCCTGTGCAAGAAAAGCCTGGTTGATCAGACTGCGCGCGGGCAGCCCGAAGGAGATGTTACTCAAGCCGACGATGAACCGCAGAGATGGATACTCGGTACGCAAGGCGCCCATCGTCTCCAGCGCAATGGTCCCTCCGTCGATGTTTGTGCTAAGCGCCATCGCCAGGGGATCTATATAAACGTCTTCGTCGCGTATCCCAGCCTGCCGGGTCTGCTCCATGATCTTGCGTCCGATCTTCAAGCGCCCTTCGACACCCGAAGGAATACCCCTATCATCCAACAGCAGTGCAATGACTGGGCATCCTCGCCCAGAGACAACTGGTAAAATACCTTCAAGCCGACTGGTTTCGCCACTGATGGAATTGACCATAGGCCGCTGCTTAACCCGTTCAATGCCCACTTTTAGTGTGGCCGGATTGGCGCTGTCCAAACAGAGCGGAACCTCCACTATCGATTGAACTGTATCGATCAGCCATACGAGATCATCCGGTTCACGGTTAGATGCTGTGCCGGCATTCACATCAAGGTAATCTGCGCCTGCTTCTACTTGAAGTTGGGCCAGGTCCTGTATAAAGGCCGTGTCTTGGCCGGCAATCGCAGCGGCCGTCTTTTTTAGTGTGCCGTTGATTTTTTCTCCAATGATGAGCATAGTCAACTCCTCAGAGTGTACAGAAATCAATGCTTCTCTCACAGAGATCACGGAGGACTCGGAGAGGCATATATTTTTTCCAATCGGGAGATACCGATTGGAAAAGAAGATCTCTTTTGTTCTGGCGGCATCTCCCGCCAGAACAAAAATCTTCTGTCTACATCCTCTGAAACCTCAGCGTACTCTGTGAGAGACAAATAGTTCTTTATACTTATTATCTGTTGGGCCGAGTGCCTAAGCCACCTTTCCATACTCACGGGCAGCTGCCACAAAAGCCTCCATGTTTTCCGGTTTGGTATTAATCGGCGCGTCGCACCCGGGGCAGAGAATCAGTCCTGTGGAACCGAAGAGGCGCACAAGATCGCGCACGTATTTGTAGATGTCATCCGGAGTGCCTGCAGCAAACATCGATGCCGGCACATCGCCCATCATGGCCATCCGGTCGCCAACCAGTTCTTTGAACTTGCGCATGTTGGTCATGCCGTCCGGGTTAAGCACACACTTCTTGGCAGGGAGTTCCCGAAGGCGCGCCAGGTCTCTTGTCCAGTCCTGGTCCCAGTGCAGCACGGGTGTGAGCCCTGCCTCTACTAAGGCGTTAACGATCTTTACGTAGTAAGGCCAGGCAAAGCGGTCCCACAGTTTGGGAGAGAGCAGCGCACTGGCGGCACGCCAGCCCCCTACCCAAATACCTTTAATACCCGTCGCGCTGGCTGTGCCGATAGCCGGTCCGATGATGTCTGGCATGATTTTATCCATGGCTGCTTGAACTTTGTCCGGAATGCGGTGGAGGTCGAAGATGAATTTTTGCATGGACCGTCCGCCGCAAAAGCACTCATATGGAGGGGAGGCTGCGGTAACACAAACAGACACATAGCCGTGCTCCCGATAGGCGCTAAGGCAGCTTCCCATGTTGGCCATCAGCCAGCCCATTGCCTCTCCGAATTCGGCCATGTCAATGACCCTGGGCATGTAGCTCCCAAGAAAAGCCTGCCAGCCATTATTAATGATGAAATCGTAGTCGTCTACGGTCATGACCTCAGCTTCGCGCACCTGCCAGAGGCTATCAGGCGGCAGGTCGCGGCCCGGCACGCCAAGGCGCGACAGCCACATGGCCGTCAGTAAAGGTGTGATCCGGCCGGCCCCGGCAAGGTTAATGCCATCAAAGCCCCCTAATTTGTCCATGGTGGCCAGATTGGCTTTTACAGTGGCTTCCGGATCGGCGCAGAAATCCGCTATGGACATCCCTATGTAACGCGGTGCGAATGCGACACCCATGAAGACGACTGGAACGCGATCCACTGGCTCCAGGTTGATTGCCTTCTGAATCCGGTTAAATCTCTCCTGGTACAGGGCTTCATTGCTCATTTCGCCACCTCCTTGATCCATTGATTGCACAATGAAACAGCGATCTGCGCATCCGTACCCCATGCGTCTGCGCCCGTGTATCGCTGCACAGTTTCTGTTATTGACCCGCCTCCAATCATCACCTTGACCTTGGGCCGCAGACCCGCCGCAGCCAATGCATTCACTGTTTCTTTCATTGAGTCGAAGGCGATGGTGAGCAGGCCCGACAATCCTACGACGGTCGCACCCGTTTCTTTGACTGCGTCTACAACCTTTTGCGGCGGCACGTCAACGCCCAAATCGCGCACGTCATAGTTGGCGGCCTTGAGCAAATTCACCACGATATCCTTGCCGATGTCATGAATGTCGCCTTTGACCGTGCCGATGACCACCTTGCCCCGTTGGCCGATGGCATCCGATTTGAGACGTGAGCTAAGCAGAGCAGTCGCTTGCTTAAAGATCTCGCCGGCCATGACCAACTCCGAAACATAGTATTCGCATGCTTCGAAACGTTTGCCCACCAGGGTCATCCCTTCTCGGCAACTCGTAAGGATTGCCAAAGGATTATCACCCGCATCCAGGCGCTGTTGAACAAGCTTTAAAACTGTTCCCTCTTCCAAGTCTGCCATTGCCGTTGTTAGTTGATCACTCATGATTTTACTCTCCTTTCTAATGGGGTATTGCTAAAAGTTATTTCCCTCTCCCCTTGGAGACTGTGTCGTAATCCTTGTCTTGTCATTGCGAGCGACCGAAGGGAGCGCGGCAATCTCATTATTTTCGGGGCGTTGTGAGATTGCTTCGGTCGTTTCACTCCCTCGCAATGACATTGTGACACAGTCTCTTGGGGGAGAGGACAGAGCCTGCCCCGTACTCGATACGGGGGTGAGGGGTAGAGGTGTCTAACCTACCTTGCCGTACTCGCGGCTGGCTGCCACAAATGCTTCAACATTCTCAGGCTTGGCGTTAACAGGTATGTCACAGCCCGAAGACAGAATCAGCCCAGTCGGACCCACGTCGCGCACCAGGTCACGCACGTAGTTGTAGATGTCCTCAGGGGTTCCAGCGGCAAAAAGGGAGGCAGGCACATCTCCCATCAATGCCATTCGGTCGCCAACCAGTTCTTTGAACTTGCGCGTATCAGTCATTCCATCCAAGTTCAGGATACACTTCTTTGCGGGCAGCTCTTGCAAACGGACCAAGTCGCGTGTCCAATCCTGGTCCCAATGGAGGACAGGGGTGATATTCGCGGCCAATAGGGCTTCAACAATTTTCAGATAGTAAGGCCAAACAAAGCGGTTCCACAGCTTCGGGGCTATCATGGCGCTGGCAGCCCGCCATCCACCCACCCAGGTTCCCATAGCCCCGCCCGCTTTCGCTAATCCGATACCCCCTGCGATGATCTCGGGCAGAGCACGATCCATGGCCGCTTGGACTCGGTCCGGCATACGATAGAGATCAAAGAAAAACTTGCTCATTGAGCGAGCCCCGCACATGTGCTCAAAGGGGATGGTAAGAGCCCCGGATGCAATCACGACATACCCATTTTCACGGAACAGTGGCACACCACGGGACATATTAGCCCCTGCCCAAGCCAGACTCTCGCCCAGATAGGCTGGATCGACTACCTTGGGGAGGTGCTGATTCAGGAAAGCTTGCCATCCGTTTTCAACAATAAAGTCGTAGTCCTCCGGAGTCATGACTTCAGCTTCGTCCACTTGCCAAAGTGCATCCGGAGGCAATTCCTGCCCAGGAATCCGGACGTGCGACAGCCATGAGAGTATCAGGATCAAAGGGAAGCGCCCAACGACAAGTGCATTGACAGCATCAACATCTAACCGCTTCACAGCCTCCAGAGTCACCTGGAGAGCTGCCTCGGCATCCTCGCAGAATTTAGCCAGCGGCATGCCCATGTAGCGTGGTGCGAAGGCAGGTCCCAGGAATGCAACTGGAATGCGATCAACAGGTTCAAGGTTAATCGCCTTTTTGACGCGAGCAAGTCTTTCCTGATACAAGGCTTCATTGCTCATTTTACCACCTCCTTGAGTAATTATTGTTGTTCATACTTGTCCAAAATAATATTTTCACCGCGGAGACGCAGAGGACGCATGGTTCGACAAGCTCACCATGATTGGGTTTAGCCGTTCGCCCTGAGCCTGTCGAAGGGGGAGATACCGCCAAGCTGAAAGGTCTGTGTTTCTTAAGACAAGGCTCATGATAGGTACGCCAGCCATCAAACGGGATTGATCTTAATCCCGCAGGCCTGCCTGCAGCAGGCAGGGAAAGAGTTTCTGCTCCAATCGCCCTCTCCCGATTGGAGCAAAAGAAAAATCTCCCTCTGCGATCTTTGCGCCTCAGCGGTGAAACCCAGTCTTTACCCAATTCATACTGGCTCTATTGTCACTTTCCCTTTCCATTTGTCTATTAGATGAGCTGCTGTCTCGGTAGCGATCTTTTCCAAAAGATCTCGTGTCAGTCCATAGATAATCACATTAAGAGTTAGCACAAGTTCTGCACAACCCGCCGGCACATGACCCTCTACCCCGGCGGGCAGAGTAGGGCTGACAATACTGACCCGCAAATAACCGCCATCCGAGAAAAGGGCCAGGGCTTTGATGTGCCCAATGACGCATGTCCCGGTTTCATGGCAGCGGCGTGCAATCGTCTCCAGATACTCAACGATTAGGGCCTCCCATTGACCGTCCGCCGCAGATAAGATCCACCGTTGATTAACTGCATAATGTTCCGGAGTTAGTTCAGCCATGGCAAAAGCTCAGAGATCAATTCAGGTTCCAAATACCCCTGCATACCTGCATTCACAATCCTGGCGCTGGGGTTAATTTCACAGGCTGTCTGGCGGGCAAATTCAACCTCATCCGGCGCAGCAATATCGGTCTTACTGATAAGGACCAGATCGGCATAGCGGATTTGTGACGTAACCAGAGGTGTCAGGACTTCCATCAGCACTTTCAGACGCAATGGGTCGAGGACCGAGACGATGCGGACGCTTGACATAGGTTGGCCTCGGTAGTAGGGAAGGGCGCCAAGAATACTGCGCGGGTCAGCAGCCCCGGAAGCCTCAACGATGACGAGTTCGGGCTTATAATCCGAGTCTAACTTGTGGAGAGTCTCTATCAAATCGCCCGACAGGGTGCAACAGATACATCCAGCAACCAATTCCCACACATTAAGATCGAGCTGGTGCATCAGCTGGTTATCTATTCCAATCTCGCCGATCTCGTTGACAATGATGGCCACCCGGCGACCTGTCTGGGCAACGGCTTTGGCGAGAGGAATAATGAAAGTTGTTTTCCCTGAACCCAGAAAACCGGAAAAGAGCAGCAGATGCATTCCGAAACCTCAGCTAAATCTCAACCGCGAGTGGTAAGTTCCGATTTGTCTGACAATCTCCATGATTCCTTGTGGAGCCAGCAGCATGATGCCGACCAGTATAGCGCCCTGGATAAACATGCTGATCCCAGCGTACCTGGCCAACAGGAAATCAAGAAACACGACGACCACCGTTCCGATGATCGGCCCTTCTTCAGTGCTTATTCCGCCTATGACGGTAGCGAGTATTGGAAGCATGGTCCACTGGATACTGAAGGCGCCTGACGGTTCAATATATCCTTGATATAGGTAGAAAACAGCACCGGCAATCCCGGTGACAAAGCCGGCAATGACAAAAGAATAGAGTTTCAATCTGAAGACATTCAATCCGGAGCTGGCGGCGCTTCTGTCGTTATCGCGAATGGCCGCAAGCCCCATTCCCAGTTTGGAGTGCAAGATGAGTCGTATCAAGAAGAACGACCCGATTCCCACGACGCATGCAATCCAGTAGTAATGGACCACTGAAACCCCGCTCATGCCGCGCAGCATGTATCCTGCGCCCCCGCCATGAAGCTTTCCTCCGACGGGTCTCCAAAGCAAAAAGAGAATCCTTAAAGCCTCTGGGACGACCAGCGTTCCGATAGCGAAATAGGTGCCTCTCAGCCTGAAGACAGGAACGGATATGAGAACAGCAAATGCCCCCGCTACGATACCTCCTGCAATGATCGCCAAGTAGAAGGGTACGCCGACCCAGACGAGCAGCACCAGCGTGTACCCCGCGACCCCGATGAAGGCGGGCTGGCACAGGGATATGAGACCGGAATAGCCGCAGAGAAGGTTCCACATATTGGCCATTGCCAGGTACACAAAGAAAAGGAGGAGGTAAAGGATCCAGGCGTCGGGGACTCCAAGCTTGGGAAACGCCGCGAGCAACACTACGATCACGATCAATGGTATTAACTTACTGAGTCGGCTCATTAATCTCCTTAACGTCCGAATAGCCCTCGCGGCCGCACTGCCAAGACCAGCAGGACCAGGAAATAAACAACAAGCATTTGAGAGGTGGAACCCAGGAAATACCCGCCAAGGGTTTGGGCCACTCCGAGGACGATGCCTCCCAGGAATGTTCCCACCATGCTTCCTAAACCACCGACAATCACCACGCCGAAGGCGATGATGAGGAAAGAGACCCCTGATTGCGGGGTAAAAGGGAAAGTTAATCCAAGGAAAACGCCGGCAAAGGCAGCGGTGGACATGGAAATGGCAAACGCAAAAGCGTAGACCCGCCCTGTATTTATTCCCATCAATTGGGCTGCTGTCCTATCCTGAGATGCGCCGGTAATCGCTTTGCCCAGATAGGTTCTGCTGAGGAACTGACTGAGAAGAAACATCACTACCACTGCGGCAACGAAATCGAGCAGATAGGCAAGCGGGAGGCGAATACCCCCGAGGCCGAAACTCTCAAGAGCATAAGATGTTGTCAAACCCTTGGACATGGGGGTCCACAGAATTTGTTGAAGGTTCTGGAGCATCAAGGAGATCCCGAAGGCAATAAGCAGCGGGGCTTCCATTGATCTCCCGAAGGCACGGCTCATGAGATACCTCTGGATGCCGAACCCAATGACAAACAAGAGAGGGACTCCGGCGATGAGGCTTAAGATAGGATCGACACCCAGAAGGGTCATCATGCCATAGGCGAAATAAGTGCCAAAGAGGATGAGATCTCCATGGGCCACGTTAATCATTTTCATGACACCGAACACGAGGGAAAGCCCAAGGGCGATCAGAGCATATAATCCGCCGAGCAGGATGCCCATCATAATGGTATTCGTTAGGTCAATCAAAACTTCAGAGGCCATCGACTAACATCCTTAACCCGGCATAGCCGGAACCGCTCAGGAGAAGTTGGAGTCTAAAAATTCGAAATTCGAATATCGGGCGAAGCGTCCGTAAAGGACCAATCCGAAACAAATTCGAATTTTCAAAATTCAAAATCTCTAAACTCTCTTGTTTGGAACATTTGAAATTTGGTCATTTGAGATTGTTTCGAGTCTCGGATTGATCCCTGCGGGATCCTTCGCCCGTGCTTCGGATTTTAAACCCGCTTCAACGTGGACAACCTTGTTGCCATTTTGCGCACAACTGTAGTTATAAGTGACTATATCCCGAAGTATGCCTTTTTGATCTCCTCTTCTTCCCGGAGATCGGCTACATTGCCGCTCAGGACAACGCGACCCGCTTCTATGATGTAGGCCCTGTCGGCCTCTTCAAGACTTCGCCGTACGCTCTGCTCAATAAAGAGGATGGTGATGCCCATCTTTCTGATCTTCCGCAAGGCCCTGTACACCTTACCGATAATGATTGGGGCGAGACCAAGGGACATCTCGTCGAGAAGCATGAGCTTCGGGCTTGACATGAGACCCCGCCCCAGAGCCAGCATCTGTTGTTCTCCCCCACTTAGTGTTTTGGCCAATTGTTTCTTCCTCTCTTTTAGTATGGGGAAGAGATTGTAAACCATTTCAAAATTCTCTTCTTTTTTGAACCTTGCATTCCGATTGTATGAACCTAAGATGAGATTGTCCAGGACAGTCAGGTCGGGGAAAACCCTTCTTCCTTGTGGGACCTGGGAAACGCCGAGAGCGACTATCTGGGAGGGATCCATAGCAGTAATGCTCTTTCCCTCGAATTCAATCCTCCCTTTAACAGGCTGAATCAAGCCCGAGATCGTATTCAGGAGAGTAGACTTGCCAGCGCCATTGGCACCGACAACCGCGACTTTTTCGCCCGATTGAACTTCCAGAGATACGCCCCTTAGCGCTTGAAAGCCTCCGTAAAAAACATCGACGGAGCCGACTTGCAGCAGCGTCCCACCATTCATTCCCCTGCCTCCGCATCATCGGACCCAAAGTAAGCTTCGATCACTTTTCTATCTTCCATTATCTCTTCCGGCTTGCCTTCCGCGATTTTCTGACCTCCGTCCATTACGATGATCCTATCCACGGCGTTCATCATTACTTTCATGACATGTTCGATCAGTATCATCGTCGTGCCCATGCCTCTTATTTCCTTCAATAAGTCTAACAGCACGGGGATTTCTCTTTCGGTTAAACCGCCGGCAAGCTCATCGACAAGCAATAACGTCGGCTTGGTAGCCAGGACCCTGGCCAATTCCAACCTCTTGAGGGATATCTCTTCCAGGTCACCGGCGCGTCTTTCTTTCTTGTCAGCCAATCCGACAAGGCTGAGGATCGCGCCGGCTTCTTGCTCGGCCTCAGATTTACCGAGGCTGCCTCCGTACATTGCGGCTACGGCTACGTTCTGTAAAGTGGTCAGCCTGGCAAAGGGCTGGGGGATCTGATAGGTTCGCCCAACGCCAAGGCTGCATATTTCATGAGGAGGGAGACCTGCGATATCCCTTCCTTTAAATCTTATGGCTCCGGAGTCAGGTTTAAACTCACCCGATATGACGTTGATCAATGTTGTCTTGCCTGCCCCGTTTGGCCCCATGAAACCGAGCGCCTCACCGGCCTGCAGATCAAAACTCAGGTCCCCAATGGCAACCAGCCCTCCAAAATACTTACTCAATCGATTGACGGAAAAAATCGGTTCTTTCATCGATCTTCCTTAATAATTCCCTCCTTTTGGTGCAACAGGCCTCCAGCCTGTCATTACGGGCAAGATCCCCGTCCCACTTGCGGAGGATAGGGACGTGGGTAATCCTCACCCAACCCTCTCCGCTGACGAAAGAGGGTTGGGTGAGCAGGCGACTATTCAGAGTCTGTTCATAAGTGGGTCTTTTCCGTCATGCCGGACCTGAGGAGCCTGCCCCGTGCCTGATACGGGGGCATCCAGACGTCGTCCCGACGAAAGTCGGGAACCATCTCAAAGACTGGATCCCGGTTTTCACCGGGAACCCTGGATTCCGGCTTTCGCCGGAATGACGACCTATTCGGAAACCGGCAGTTTATGGACAGGCACTATTTGTAAGGTATAGGAAATAATAGTTTTGCCTCTGTCGGTAGGAAATCGTGGTCAGAGATAACTACTTTGCACTCCCACTTCCATGGTTTGTCGACCTTCTGCCATTGCGAGAAAAAGATTGGCAATCGTGCGGAGTGGTTCTGGTCAAACACGACTCGGGGTGAAGAGATCGTTTTCATATCGGTCTTGCTCAGGGCCTCGTTCATTTTTTCAGCGTCGAGTGAACCAGCCCTCTCAATGGCATTGGCAAGGATCTGGATTCCGTTGTAGCCCCATCCGATCCCGGGATTCAAAGGTTTCTTCGTATCCTTTTGCCATCTCTCATAAAGGCTCTTCGGGGTTGTACCGGCAATGCCCGGGCACGCCTTGCCGTCGAATGCGGGTGACCACCATGCCTCCCCGGAAATGCCCAGAGGCAAGTCACCACCCCAGGCGCTTACGTCTTCATAGAAAAGACCGGCTCTTGTTGCAATAACCAGCTTTGGTTTGAAGCCCATGGTGCGGCACTGTCTCCACATAGTACCGAAGAGCGGCGCCGGAGCGTTTCCCCAGACAACTTCGATGTTCAGTCTTTTCCACTTCTGTATCATGGTCGTAAAGTCCGTGGTATCGAGGGAGAAGAGGCCTAAATTGTCTTCTACGTGGGGAACGAGTCCCTGATCTTTTAGCACTTTGGGGATAACTTCGTACCACCCCCTTCCGTCAGGTTCGTCCGAGGCGAAGACCCCCAGCTGTTTGTTGGTTTGGCCACCAAAGTCCTTGAGCACCTTCAGCCATGTATCCATGCAGGTATATCCGGGCTTATCCACAGCAGAACCCTTCGGTGCCGGGGAAGCTATGGCCAGGGTATAAGTCCAGGAGTGGTCCCATTTGGGTGAAGCTTCATTCCTCACAGCCAACCAGGGTTCCTCGGGCGTGCCGCCGCTGATACGCACCTTCTTGAAACGCTCTGCCGCAATGGCCTGGGGAATCGCGAGAGGAATGGGTTGATTAGGAGGCGCAAGAAAATGCACTTTATGCTTCAGAATCAGTTCTTCTTCGAGGGATCCCGCCTTCCTGGGATCGCTCTGGTTGTCCACAATAACAAAATTAACCGGTATTTTGCGACCATATTCTTTTACGAATATACCACCCTGTTTGTTGATATCCTGGATGGCCGCCTTTTCTCCATAAACATTGCCCTCACCAAAGCCCGCGTGCATGCCCGTGAGGGGCGCATTGATCCCTATGAGGATTTCTTTTGGACCTTCCTCAGCGGATTTGGTTTTCCCAACAAGAAGCATGGTAAGAAAGATTGTAATTGCTAAAAAAGCGATCAGAACCCCGTTTCTTTTCATTCCCAAATACCTCCTTTTTCGAAATTTAATTTTTCCTTGAGGGTTGCTCATTTGGAAAAGCTCTATTCCATCACCTCCTCTCTTTGCCGTTCATTCTAAGCCAAGTGAAGCGTCTCATTAAGTTAAAAAGTTACGGATATTTCAATCTGTTCAGGATGATAAGAATAGGAATTTTCTCAGAGATTATTACATAAAAGTACAAGTCGAAAATAGACCTTGATGTTTCATTATAGATAATTCTATATTAGATATGTCAAGAAAAAAAGTCGAAAGCGCATTTCCCCGGTTTCAAAACTGGAGGGTCATCCGATGTGAAGAGAGTCCCCCAGGATTCTTCAGCCCTGAGGGGTGAACTCATTAGCATGAATAGAAAGGAGGCTATCATGTCTGACCAGAATCAAAGTAAATTTGTTCCGTCACCCGAATACCTGGCACGAGAAAAACGGTTCTATGATGCAGTATCCTTAAGGAAACCGGATCGCGTCCCGGTCGCCAGCTTGGCAGCGTTCTTCGTCACTCGATATGCCGGCCTGACCAACGCCGAAGCCATGAGCGACTATGAAAGAATGGCCAATGCATGGCTGGCATCCACCAAAAAGCTGAACTGGGATATGGCGCCGCCTCCATTTGTCGCTTTCCCTGCGCCTGTCATGGAGCTTTTAGGATTGCGGACCTTTATCTGGCCGGGCAAACACCTGCCGCCCAACCTGCCATATCAGTTCGTCGAAAAAGAGTATATGCTGGCCGACGAATACGATGAATTTTTGGCTAATCCGTCCGATTTCGTGGTCCGAAAGATGATGCCCCGTATGTCTGAGACTCTTGAACCCCTTGGAATGCTGCCTCCGCTCCACTGGTTCTCCAGCGGCTATACATTGATCATTCTGTTTGCCACGATGATGGGGGTCCCGCCAATCGCCGGCATGTTGAAAAAGCTGATCCAGGTTGGCGAAGAGATGAACAAAGTCAATGCCATCCAGGGTAAGCTGATTCAAGATTTAGCGGAGGCTGGATATCCGCTGATTACTTATGCTTTCGCAGAGGCCCCATTTGACTGGGTCTCCGATATGTTCCGGGGCATGCGGGGGGTCATGTCGGATATGTATCGCCAGCCGGATAAGCTCAAAGCAGCGATCGATGTATTTACTCCATTCGCGATCCAATCCTCGCTGATGGCTGCTCAAATGTCAGGCAATACCCGCATCTTTATTCCGCTCCACAGAGGAGCGGGTGGGTTTATGTCGAACAAGCAATTTGAAGAGTTCTACTGGCCCGGTCTGAAAAAGCTCATGATGACGTTAATCGAGCATGGGCTACTGCCCATGCCATTCTTAGAGGGCGATTACACTCCGCGCCTGCAGTATCTGGCCGAGCTGCCGCCGGGCAAAGTGCTCGGGCATTTTGACGTCGTTGACCTGAAGAAAGCGAAAGAGATGATCGGCAACGTGATGTGCTTCTGGGGGAACATCCCTGCTGGAATGCTCGTGACCGGTAGACCCCAGCAAGTGAAGGATTATGTCAAACAATTAATCGATATCTTCGGCGATACCGGCGGTTTGATCCTGGACGGCGCTGTAGATGGGATTCCACCCGAATCCAAACCTGAAAATGTAGAAGCGATGATGGAGACCGCCCTGGAATACGGTGTGTATTCCTGATGGAGCAGTCTCTTATAACTCCCCCTTCCCCCTCTTAGCTTAAGAGGGGGAGAGTAGGGGGGCTTAGACGTCGCCGTTCTCCTTCGGGTTGGCGATGTGCCCGGCTGTGCCGCCACTGCTCCTCTTGTGGAGCTTGAAAAAGGAGCGAGGCTCGGTCGATCCGTGAGCGGAAAGAGGAGTCATTGTTTCTTGCACGCTCAGGTTCGGATCACGTTTCAACTCATCGAATTCGCCAATGTTTAAAGCACGCGTCGGACAGGCAGCCACGCAGGCCGGGATGTCTCCTGCCCTTAGCTCATCCCTGCAAAAATCGCACTTGGTCATCACCCCTCTGTCACTCTGATACTGTGGTGCACCATAGGGGCAGGCCCACTCGCAGTCCCTGCAGCCTAGACACTTCGTCTGATCCACCGTCACGATGCCGTCTTCATCCTGATTCATGGCCCCGGCAGGGCAGGCCTCGACGCAGATCGGTTCGCCGCAGTGGTTGCAGCTCACTGACATGTAATATGCAAATACATCCTGTCTGAAGGCGCCGTCCGGCTCGGAACACCACTCACCGCCGCTGTACTCGAACACCCGGCGCCATCGCACCCCGGGGGCCAGGTCGTTCTTGTCCTTACAGGCCACCATGCAGGTTTTACATCCGGTACAGATCTGCACGTCAAGGTAAAAGGCCGGTTTTTTCGGCATGCCGCCCATTCTTATATCTTCTCCACTTCAACCAGGTTGGTATGCTGGGGGTTGCCCTTGGCCAGAGGAGAAGGCCGTTGGCTGGTAAGAGTATTGATGCACCCATTCTTGTCGAGACCGTTTTTGTCAGGCGTATACCAGGCGCCCTGAGGCAGCGAGAGCACTCCGGGCATGATGCGGGGAGTGACTTTGGCTCTCACCTCGGTCTGTCCTATCTCGTTGAAAACCCGCACCTTGTCACCGTGGGCAATGCCCCTGGGCCCGGCATCCCGGGGATTGATCCACAATGAATGTGGGGCGACTTCCCGGAGCCACGGGTTATTGCCGTAAGAGGAATGGGTCCGCTGCTTGTGATGATGACCAACCAATTGCAGGGGGTACTTCCGTGACCGAGCGTCGCCAGGCATGCCCCAGGTGCCATGATATTCCGGAAGGGCGCTGATCACATCACCTTCCGGCAGTTCCCAGGAGCGGGCCAGATTCCACAAACGCCTGGAGAAGATCTCTATTCTGCCGGATGGGGTGCCGAGGGGCGATTCATCGGGATTCTCCCGGAATGCCTGAAGGCCGACCTTTGGCCGGTCCCCACGGCTCCACTTGAAAAGGCCAGTCCGAAGAGCGTCCTCATAATTCTCAGGAAGGTCAGGGCGGACTCGGCGACACTGGTGGTACATGAATTCCACCCACTGGTCGTGGCTGCGCCCCTCGGTGAACTCCTGCTCTACGCCCATGCGCCGGGCGATGCCCGTACATATGTCATAAAGGGTCCGGCATTCCCCCAGAGCTTCAATGGCCTGTTGCCTTAGTATCAAGGCCCCCATCTCGACAGCATATCCCTGGTACGTGAGATCGCTCTCCTCGAAGGTGCTGGTGCCCGGCAGAAGGATGTCCGCATAGCGTGCGCTTGCGGTCATGACAGTATCGATGAGCACGATCATCTCGCAAAGACTCTCGTCGGCCAGGATGCGATGGGTGCGTCCGATATCGGAATGCTGGTTCACCAGGGTGTTGCTGGCAAAGCTCCAGAGGAATTTGATGGGCGTCTCGAGCCTTTCCTTTCCCTTGAGGCCGTCCCTCAGGTCGGTGAAATTCTCATGGTCGGCAATCGCCTTGGTCCACAGGAAGCAGGGGATCGAGACACTCACCGGATTGTTGCCTACCGGGATTTGAGGAAAGGGAATGCCGTAAGGAGCTTCCCGGCCTCCGCTGTTCCCTCCTTGAATCCCCACGTTGCCTGTCAGGATGGGCAACATGCAGATAGCCCTGGCAGTCTGCTCGCCGTTGGCATGGCGCTGCGGCCCCCACCCTTGTGCGATGTATGCGGGTTTGGCTGTGCCGATTTCTCTGGCCAACTGCACTATCCGTTCCGTTGGAATGCCTGTGATCGCTGCAGCCCATCGGGGAGTCTTTGCGATCCCGTCGGGGCCGCTTCCCAGGATGTAGTCTTTGTAGCTATTCCCGGGAGGAATGCCCTCGGGCATCGTAGTCTCATCAAAACCGATGCAATATCGGTCAAGGAAATCCTGATCCACCAGGTTTTCCGTGATCAAGACATGGGCCAGTCCCGACACAAGCGCCGCGTCTGTGCCGGGACGTATGGGAATCCACTCGTCGGAGAATCCTGCCGCAGTATCGCTATACCGCGGATCGATCACGATGATGCGCACCTTGCTCTTCTGCCTGGCCAGGACAAGGTTGCGAATGGAGCCGCCGCCGCTCATTCTTGTTTCGGCCGGATCGTTGCCGAAGAAGACCACCAGTCTGCTGTTTACGATGTCGCTCAGATGGTTACTGCAGTCGTGGGTACCGTAAGTGTAGTACATACCGTGGGTGATCTGGGCGGTACTGTAGGAATTGTAATGGTTGAGCTGCCCGCCGAGCAGGTTCATCAGTCGGTCGATCTGCTCCCGTCCGGAGACCACACCCCCTATGTTGCCGGTGCCGTATATGCGAAAAACTGCCTCATTCCCGTAGGTGTCTATGACTTGCCGGAGCTTCTCCGATATTCGGTCTGATGCTTCATCCCATGAGATCCGCTCGAATTGCCCCTCTCCTCTCTTTCCCACCCTCTTCAATGGATAGAGCAAACGCTCGGGAGAGTATATCCATTTGCGCAGCGCCCGACCCCGAAGGCAGGCCCGGATTTCATGGGTGCCGAAGGAATTCTCTCCGGTGTTATCCGTCTCCACCCGAACAACCTTGCCCTCTTTCACATGGACACGCAGCGGGCAGCGACTTCCGCAATTGACGTTGCAAGAAGACCAGACTATCTTCAATTTGTCCCCGATTTCTCCATCTTGAAGGCCTTCGAGGTCGACACGGTCACGATGTCAGCTGTTTTCAGGGCATATTCCGACAACTCGTTTCCGATGCCCGGCAGTTCGGGTATGGTCATGGACCCGTCGACCGGCTGATAGTCATGGATGCAAAGTTCCCTGTTATAGGAGGCCTTGTTCACGACGTGATGTTCGTGTATGCAGAAATTGGGGATCACCGCTTCAAGCTGCAGTGCGGCAGCGAGCGATATAGGGCTCGCGCACACATGAATCTGAACGCTCACGTCGTATGCATACGCCATATCGCTTATCTTCTTGCCTTCTGTTATGCCGCCGCATGTGCCGAGGTCCGGCTGGATCAGGGCGAGGGAGCCGTTCTCGAAATAGGGCACGTATCCCATTCTCGTATAGATTCTCTCACCGCTCGCAATAGGGATCTTGACCGCATCTGCCACGAGTTTGGTCAAGGTGGGGCTTGGAGTGATCGGCTCCTCGTAGCAGAAGAGGTTATATTTCTCTACCCGCCTTCCGATCTGAATAGCCGACTGGACATCGGTAAAAGAGTGGCATTCCATCATGATGTCGACATGCGGCCCTACCGCCTCTCTTACTGCTGCCACCCTCTCTTCAACGAGGTCGATGTAGTAAGGCTTGAGGAGCCGCGTCGTGTCTTCGGAGGAGAACTGTCTGCCGTCCCTGTCATAGGTAAAGAAGTCGATCTTGATGGCGTCGTAGCCCTCCGAAACGGCGTGTTTGGCGACAGCAGCGTAGTCCTCCGTCGCAAAGGCCGGGTTTACGCCGTCGCCCCACCGGAACTGCAACTGGCTCGCGTAGGTTCTCAATTTTTCCCGCCTCTTTCCGCCGAGCAGCTTGTAAACAGGGGCATTGAAATACTTGCCCCTGATATCCCATAGCGCAATATCGATAGCGCTGATGCCGCTGAAGACGACGGGTCCACCATTCTGCCCCCAAAAGGTGCCCTTGTAGAGCTTGTCCCAGATCACTTCGTTCGCAAGGGGGTCCATGCCCATGATGTTGCCCGCCAAATCCTTGATCATGCCAAAGGCTGCCGACGCACCCACGCCGTAGGCCAGGGCTGCCTCTCCGTACCCGTAGATGCCCTCGTCGGTGTTCACCCGGCAGACAATGGGCCGCCACTGCTTGTCCCTTCTAGGTTTCAGCTCCATTACGTCTATGCTTGTGATTTTCATTCCAATTCACCTCTCGTAGTATTAGGCTTACTCTATCCTTACGGCCCCTACTTGACCAGGAAAAGGCTTATCTCCGGTATGTAGGTCAAAATCAGCAGCGAAACGATCAACGCCACTATGAACGGGAAGGCCACCTTTGCGATCTTCTCCATGGGGATCCCCGTCATACCCGACGCAACAAAGAGGTTCGCAGCCACCGGGGGCGTGACGAAGCCGACGGCGAGGTTGACCGTCATGATCAGCCCGAAATGGATCGGGTCCACGCCGTAAGGCTGCAAGGCTGCCAGTAGCATAGGTGAGAGCAAGACGATCGCCGTGACTGCGTCAAGAAGCATCCCCACGATAAGAAGGAAGCCGTTAATGAGGAGGAGAATGACGACCTTGTTGGTGGAGATTGCCATCAGACCCGCCGTGATCGCCTGGGGAACGCCGAGGAGTGCGAAGACGGCGCCGAGGGCGATGGCGGGCGCGAAGGTCAGGACTATGCCGCCCGAGAAGGATACGAAGTCGTCAAAAATCTTGAACAGCTGTTTGAAGGATAGTTCCCGGTAAATGACCATACTCACGAAGAGGCCGTACACCAAAGCGATGATGGCCGCCTCAGTGGGTGTGAAGATCCCCCCATAGATGCCTCCCAGGATGATTACGGGCATAAAAAGCGCCCATATGCCTTCCCAAAGGGCTTTCAGAAATCCTTTGACACTGAAGGGCTGACCTGTCCCGCTGTACCCGGCCTTCTTCGACATGGAGTAGGAGACGACCAGGAGGCAGCCGGCAACGATGAAAGAAGGAATCACGCCGGCGAGGAATAGGTCACCGATCGATGTGTCGGTAGAGAAGCCGTAGATCACGAAGGGAATGCTGGGCGGCATAATAACGCCGAGCCCTCCCGCACAGCCGACCAACCCCGTCGAATAAACTTTCTCGTAGCCGTTCTTGACCATGGCGGGGATCATGATCGCGCCGATGGCCGCAGTGGTGGCAGGCCCAGATCCGGAAACGGCGCCGAAGAAGAGACACGCAAGAATCGTGACCGCCCCCAATCCTCCGGTGGTGTTTCCCACGAGTGAATTCGCGATATTGACCAGCCTTTTTGACAGCCCCCCGGTTTCCATAACTGAGCCTGCCAGCATGAAACAGGGGATTGCGATCACTGGGAGACTGTTGAATCCGTTATACATCCCCTGCGCTATGTACTGGATGTTGGAGACCCCGAAAAACACCGCCCCGGTGATCATGCCCATGCAGAAAGAGACGCCCACGGGCACTCCTATGAACATAAACACGAATGCCACAATAATGATCATCAATGCAGTCATTGGAATCCCTCTGGAGAAGAACTATTTCAGCTCTTTGTATTCCCGCACCAGTTTGACGGTGTCCTGTGCAAGCCGGATGACCATGAGATAGAACATCACCCAAATAATGCCGTAAACGATGTATTTCGGAATACCCGTGGTAATGTACTTTGCCCCGTACTTGTAAAGATTTGACAGTACGGTGAACATCCCCTTTCCAAGAACCAGCATGACGAAGGCAAAAACTGCGTTGCAGATAATGTCGAGCACCTTCTGGGCCTTCGGCCCCACCTGGCTATGAAGGATCTTGATCCGGAGGTGTTGCCTCCTCGTAATTGCCAGGGTGGCGCTTGTGTAAATAGAGAGGATGAAACTGAGGATTGCCGCCTCTTCGGTCCACGTGAAAGAATACTTCACCACATAGCGGCTGACTACCTGCATGAAGAGCAGCGCCACCATCATTGCGGTGAAGAAGATCGCGAGGTACCGTTCCAGATTACTGAAAGCTTTAAGTAGGATATTCATATATCACTACCCCTGAGAGGTCGAAACCTCCTCACCCTCACTTATCAGGAGAGATGGTGAGGGTGAGGCATGAAAAAAGCAGACTCTCCGCCCTACTTCTTCGTCTTGTTCTGGATTGCTTCGATCTTGCTCCGGATGGTGTTGAAATAGTCCGTTCCTATCGTCGAAGCCATCTTGGGCCACTCTTCCTTTGCGATCTTCTGGAAAGCCATGACTTGCTCGTCGGTCAGCTCGTTGACCTGGGTCTTCTTCTTGATCTCCGACAGCCATCCGTTCTCACTCGTCGCTATGTCCTGCACCACTGCTTCTCTCGCCGCAATGGATGCTTTGTCGATGGCCGTCCTTATGTCTTCGGGAAGACTCTGATAGTACTTCTCGCTCATGATAAAGATACCTGAGTTCCACAAATGATGGGTTAGGCTCATGTATTTCTGGACTTCGTGGATCTTCATGGCAAAGATGTTGTAAATAGGATTCTCCTGTCCGTCTACCACACCCTGCTGCAATGCGGTGAAGAGCTCGGCAAAGGACATCGGTGTGGGGGAGGCGCCGAAAGCCTTGAATGCCTGAAGATGAAGGGGATTGGGCTGGGTGCGGATCTTCAGGCCCTTCAGGTCCGCAGGGGTCATGATCGGCCGTTTCGAATTGGTGATGTGCCTGAATCCCAGGTCTCCGATGTAGAGAACTCTGATGCCCGTGTCTTTCGTGAACTTGTCGCTAATAATGCGCCCAACTTCGCCCCTCATGATCTCGTAGGCAACATCCCGCGAAGGGATAAGATAGGCAACATCGAGAGGCAGGAACGCTTTCGAGTACTCGGCGACACTCCCCGAGCCCCAATCGGACACCTCAAACCCGCCGGTCTGAAGCCCGCCTATTACGGCCTCGGTGTTATTTGCCAGGGTCCAACCCCAATAGAATTCAACCTTCACCCGCCCGTTGGTCAACTTCTCCAATTCCTTTTTGAACGTCTGCTGGCCGGCCGATCCCGGGGCGCCCTCGGTTTTTACGACCGTGTTGAACCGGAAGACAAGAGGTTTATCCTTCGACTGTGCCTCCGCATAGGAAGTGCAAACCCCAATAAGTGCTACCGCCGCAAACAGAAACAAGACACCAAAACAGAGACAGTTCTTCTTCATAATCTTCTCCTCCCCTGATTTATGTTTTTGTCAAAAATATCTTCCCTCTCCCCTTGGGGGAGAGGGTTAGGGTGAGGGGGCTATTGGCCTGGTAGTCTTTCACCCCGACCCATGCCCTCCCCCCTCAAAGGGGAGGGTTTTGTTTGCATGATTTACAGTTGGCAATCATAATAGCCGCGGCACACGTCAAACCGCCCCAGTTGGGCGCCGCCTTCCCACATCTGGATGATCTT
>Ga0214473_10001160_pt1 | contig 35596 bp, 29 predicted proteins | sample RVTome_7_FD_203509 | JGI IMG/M metagenome (GOLD analysis project Ga0214473, IMG submission 203509) | Soil microbial communities from uranium-contaminated site in the Upper Colorado River Basin, Wyoming, United States - RVT98D197 | ecosystem: Environmental > Terrestrial > Soil > Contaminated >... | reverse complement strand
AGATCGACCGATACCGGGGCCGAGCGCGGTCTGCCCATAGTCCCTCCTTCCGTGAGAAGGTCTATGGGTCCTCAGCATAGCAGATCCACACACTTTCAACGGAAACATAATTAACTTAGCGGGGATGGGAATAAGAATGAATAAGGCCACTTCGTCAACTACGCATTATGACTTTCGTATCTCATAAGCCGCCATAATAGATTGCGGAAATAGCGCTTTCAACATGCTGGTTGTGGCGACGGCTGGACGGCAGTGATGTGAGCGCTACCACGTTGCGGTCGGGGTATGAGGATGAAAAGAGGTGAACAGAGATGGATTGGCATTCGAAGGCCGTATTGATCACCGGCGGCACTGGGTCGTTTGGTAGGAAATTCACTGACATCGTCCTACGTGATTACCGGCCGAAGAAGCTAATCATCTTCAGCCGAGACGAACTGAAGCAGCATGACATGAGGCAGGTGTATCCCGATACGTATGGATCTCCCGTGCGATATTTCATCGGTGACGTTCGGGATCGAGAACGATTACACCGGGCGTTTCGTGGCGTGGATATTATTGTGCATGCGGCGGCTCTTAAGCAGGTTCCCGCCTGTGAATACAACCCCTTCGAGGCCGTCCAGACCAACATCATCGGTGCGAAGCACGTGATCGACGCGGCCATCGACCAGCGGGTGGAGAGGGTCATGGTCATTAGTTCCGACAAGGCCGTGAATCCCGTGAACCTGTACGGCGCGACGAAGCTCTGCGCCGAAAAGATGTTTATCCAGGCGAATGCGTACTCCGGCGGAGGGAATCCCAGGTTCAGTTGCGCGCGGTATGGCAATGTCGTCGGCAGCCGAGGAAGCGTTGTGCCCGTGTTCATGGAGCAGCGGAAGACGGGAAAGATCACAATCACGGATCCCCGCATGACTCGATTCTGGATCACCCTCGAACAGGGCGTGCGATTCGTGCTCAAGTGCATCGAGCGGATGCACGGGGGTGAGGTATTTGTCCCCTGGATCCCGAGCATGAACATGATGGAGCTGGCGAAGGCGATCGCCCCAGATTGCCAGATCGAGTACATTGGCATTCGGCCGGGCGAGAAGCTGCACGAGGTCCTCGTGTCTGAGGACGAGGGACGTCAGGCAGTTGAACTCGAAGACATGTTCATCGTCCGACCGCTGCACCCATGGTGGAAGTCCGAAAACTGGTCCGAGGCCAAGCCCGTGCCCGACGGCTTTCGGTTCTCCAGCGATACAAACTCGCGATGGCTGACGATCGAAGAGCTGCGGGGAATGCTGTGAGCAACGGCGCGCCTGCCGCGGCAGAGCTTGCCATTAACGGCGGGGCTCCCGTTCGCGATCGCCCCCTGCCGTACGGCCATCATTGCATTGAAGACGAGGACGTGCAGGCGGTGGTGGAGGTGCTCCGGTCCGACTGGCTCACAACCGGGCCCAACGTGCGGGAGTTCGAGGAGGCCTTCGCCGCGGCCGTCGGTGCCCGGTACGCCGTCAGCTTCAGCTCCGGAACCGCCGCTCTCCAGGGAGCTGTCTTCGCGGCCGACGTGCGGGCCGGTGACGAGGGGGTCACCTCGCCGCTTACCTTCTGTGCGAGCGCCAATTGCCTGCTCTACCAGGGGGCGACCCCCGTCTTTGCCGACGTGTGCGACGACACCCTCACGCTTGACCCCGACGCGGTGGCGCGGCGGATCACGCTCCGCACGAAGGTCCTGCTGCCCGTGGATTACGCCGGTCACCCTGCAGAAATGGATGCGATCATGACGGCGGCTGACCGGCATGGGCTCGTGGTCATCGAGGACGCGAGCCACGCGCTGGGCGCAACGTACCGAGGACGCCGCGTGGGCAGCATTGCGCACATGAGCGTGTTCAGTTTCCACCCAGTGAAGCATATCACGACGGGCGAGGGCGGGATGGTGACGACCGACCGCCCGGAGTACGCGCAGCGACTGCGACGCTTCCGATCCCATGGCATCGAATACGCGCCCGACCGGCGCCGGCGGGAGCCCTGGTACTACGAGATGGTCTGCCTGGGGTACAACTACCGGCTGACCGACATCGGCAGCGTGCTCGGGCGCTCCCAGTTGAGGCGGCTCGATGCCAACTTGGCCGCCCGGCGGAAGCTCGCCAAGGCCTACGACGTCGCGCTTGGCACTCTCCCGGCGATCCGTCTTCCCGAGGTCCGGGGCGATGTGGAGCCCGCTTGGCACATCTATCCGGTTCGCTTGTGGCTCGAGCGCCTGACGGCCGATCGGGCCACCATTTTTCGAGCATTGCGGGCTGAGAACATCGGGGTTCAGGTGCACTACATCCCGGTCTACCTTCATCCGTACTACCGCCGGCGCTTCGGCTCTTTGCAGGGACACTGTCCGGTCGCCGAGGAGGCCTACTCTCGCCTTATCTCCTTTCCGTTGTTCCATGGCATGACGGACAGGGATCTGGAGGACGTCGTGCAGGCCCTCGCGAAGGTGGTGCGCGCCTATTCCCAGTGAGCGGACGCCTCAGCCATGACTGGCCTCGTCCCGACTGGCCTGCGGCTACGACCTGGCACCGGGTTCCCTGCACCAAAGGAGCAAGGACGCTTGTGATACCCAGCCTTCATATCAGGGATCGGTCGGTCGGCAGGGGACACCCTACGTTCTTCCTGGTCGAGGAAGGCAACGCCAGCGGGGGTGATCAACGGCTGGCTTTCGAGATGATCCGGATCGCGGCCGCCGCCGGAGCGGATTGCATCGAGTTTCAGGTAGCTGTAGCGGACGACTTCTACGTCCGAAACCATCCGATGCATCAGATCTACAGGGCGCGGGAACTCTCCGCCACTCACTTGAGGGAGCTGGTGGCCTGCGCCACGGAACGGAATATCGCTATCTCGGCGAGCCCACTCAGCGACGCGCTGGTGGAGGAGCTGGCCAAGGCGGGATTTCACGCCTTCACTATCAACTCTTCCGATCTCACGAATCCGCGGATTCTGGACGCTGTGGCGTCCTCACATATTCCCTACTCGCTCGGGACGGCGATGGCGTCCGTCGCGGAGATCGACTGGGCGGTCGCACGCCTCGTCCGGCGCGCGCCGCAGCCCTTCTGTCTTCTACACGGCCAGCACGTGATGACGACCTCCGCGGGCGGTGTGGTTCCGGAGCGAGACGTCTCCTTGGCAACCATCGGTTTCCTCGAGACGCGCTACGGACTTCCGGTCGGATTCCTCGACCATACGTCAAGCAAGCACGTGCCCGCCCTCGCCGTGTCGCACGGTGCCGTGCTCGTCACGAAGCACCTCGCGCCTCGGCCTGGGTGGCAAGGGCCGGATTGGAGGGTCTGCCTCACGCCGGACGACCTGGCGGAGTGCATCCGCCATGTCCGCCTGGCGGATGCGGTGAAGGGCAGCCCCACGAAGTCGCTCCTGCCGGGCGAGATCGCGGATCGGATGCAAATGCGGCGCAGCATTGTGGCGGCGCGCGACCTCCCGTCCGGTGCCGTGCTCACCGAGAAGTCGGTCTCGCTCAAGCGTCCCGGCGGCGGCCTGGACCCGATCCAGTTGGAGGCGATTCTGGGAAGACGTCTCGCGAAGCCGGTCGAGAAGGATCAACCCATCACCAAGGACCTTCTGGCTGACGACCCGGCTGGAGAGCAGCGGTGGATCTCGGTCTGAGCGGGAAGAAGGCCGTCGTCCTTGCTAGCAGCAGGGGTCTGGGTCGAGCGTCGGCCGAAGCGCTGGCCAGCGAGGGATGTGAAGTTGCCATCTGCTCGAGGAACGGAGAGGAAGTCGGACGGACGGCCGAGGAGATCGCGCAGCGGCATCAGGTGTCCGTGCACGGAAGGGAGTGCGACGTGTCTGACCCTCACAGTCTGGGTCGCTTTCTGGATTGGGCCGTGGGGGCGCTGGGGGATTTGCACGTCCTCGTCAACAACTGCGGTGGGCCGGCCCCCGGCGACTTCGAGGACATTGATGAGAGCGGGTGGCGATCCGCGATCGACCTGACCCTGATGAGCGTCATACGCACGACCCGCAAGGTCACGCCGATCATGAAGCGAAATCGGTGGGGATGCATCCTGAACGTGACGAGCGTCAGTGTGAAACAACCCCTGCCGGGCATGGTGCTCTCCAACACGCTCCGTCCCGCCATCGCCGGGCTGTCCAAGTCCCTCGCGCTCGAACTCGCCCCGTACGGCATCCGGGTGCACTGCCTGATGCCAGGATCCTTCCTGACCGACCGGAACCTGACCCTGGGAAGACGGGTGGCGCAGGAGCGGGGCGTCTCGATGGACCAGTTGATCTCCGAGTGGTCCGCGAACGTTCCGCTGCGTCGGATGGGCGAGCCTCTTGAGTTCGGCTACATGGTGGCGTTTTTCGCCAGTGAGCGGTGCACGTTCACGACAGGCACCTGTGTGGCCGTAGACGGAGGGCAGATCAAGAGTGTCTTCTAGAGCGGGGAGGCCGGATGCGGCTGCGACTCTCACGAGGCCCCTCGTCGTGGGCTGCGGCTCGATCGGACGCCGGCACATTCGGATATTGCGCGCGCTGGGCGAAACGGAGATCCTAGCGTTCGACGTCTCCGCGGAAGCGCGGGACCGCATGGCCCGGGAATTCGGCGTCACTCTATGCGAGACGCTAGAGGACGGCCTGGATCGGGCGCCGGGCGGCGTGCTGGTGTGCACGCCGCCGACAACGCACCTGGAAATCGCTGGCATGGCGGTCCGGGCCAAGTGCCACGTCTTTATCGAGAAACCGCTATCCCACGCGCTGGACGGCGTGGACGAGCTTCTGGAGACGGCGCGCACCGCGCACCGCATCGTCTACGTGGGATACAACCTCAGGTTCCATCCGGGGCTTCTGCAGTTGAAGCGCCTCCTTGACGCGGGAGCCGTCGATCGACCCATGCTGGCCCGGATCGAGTACGGCTACTACCTTCCCTATTGGCGGGACATCCCCGACTACCGCTCGAACTACATGGTCCGCGCGAGCATGGGCGGCGGGATAATCCTTGACTCCTCCCACGAACTGGACTACCTCCGCTGGCTCTTCGGGGAAGTCGCGTCGGTCTACTGCGAGGCGGGGAAGCTCAGTGATCTCGAGATGGAGACGGAGGATTCCGCGACCATGATCCTGCGGATGCGGAGCGGAGTGGTGGCCCAGGTGCATGTGGACTGCGTGCAGCAGCAGTATACGCGGACGTGCAAGGTCATCGGAACCAAGGGAACCATCGTGTGGGACCACCTGGAGGGCGTGAGGCACTTTACCTCCGAGAACGCCGCCCCCACGTCGAATGTCGAAAAGGTCAGTCACCTGTACCCCATCAGGCCCGGGTTCGATCCGATGTACGTCGAGGAACTGCGGCACTTCATCACCTGCGTGCGCGGAGCCGACCAGCCGCAGGTGACGGGAGAGGACGGGAGGCGGGTCCTGGAAGTCGCCCTCGCCGCTCGACGATCCGCCCGGGAGCGGAGGGAAGTGCTGCTGTGAGCGAGCCGAGAGGGACCGGCCCGGCCGGGACGGCGGTCGTGAGCATCATCATCCAGGCGCGCATGGGATCCACCCGTCTTCCCGGCAAGGTCCTCTTGGACCTGGACGGCCGTCCCCTGCTCGCGCATGTCATCGAGCGGGCACGGGCCATCGCATCCGGCTCGCAGGTGATTGTGGCGACCACCACGCTAGAGCGAGACCGGCCGATCGTCAGGCTGGCGCTGGAGAGCGGGGCGCGCCCGTTCACCGGGAGCGAGGACGACGTTCTGGACAGATACTACCGGGCCGCGCGCGAGCTGGGCGGCGACATCATCGTCCGGATCACCTCGGACTGTCCGCTCCTGGATCCGGGTGTGAGCGAAGCGGTGGTGCGGGCGTTCGCTGTCGGAGAGTATGACTATGCAAGCAACACCCGGCCCAACTCGTTCCCCGACGGCCTGGACACCGAGGTGTTCTCGTTCGCATCGCTCGAGCGGTGCTGGCATGAGGCCAAGCGGAAGAGCGAGCGGGAGTACGTCACGCAGTACATCTGGAGCCATCCGGAGCTGCTCAGGATCGGAAACGTGAGAGCGGAGGAGGATCATTCCTCCGCTCGTTGGACCGTGGATACGCCGGAAGACCTCGACTTTGTCCGGCGCGTCTTCGAGGGCCTGAGGCGTCGACGCTGGAAGGGATATGACTACGCGCAGGTCCTCAGCGTGATCCGGGAGGACGGCTTGCAGGACCCCTCGGGGCAGTTCCAGAGGAACGAGGGACTGCTGCGCACGCTCCGCGAGGAGGGGATAGCCCCCGAGGAGATCGAGCGGCTGATGCGGATCGACCAGGCGAAGCACATGGATCGAGAGGGACAGGTCAAAGAACAAGACGGGACGTAACCCGCATGTATCGGTGCAAGCGCTGCAACCTATGGGTGACCATCTGCACATGAGCCGTGTAGTTTTCCGGACAAGCGGGGATGCATGTACTGGGTTGGGACACGTGCGCCGAAGTCTCACCCTGGCGCAGGCTCTGAGGCGGGCAGGGGGAAGGGTGAATTTCCTACTCAAGGGTCAACAGTCAGCCGTCTCGATGATCCAGCAGGCTGGCTTCCCCGTCGCATGCATCGCCGACGTGGACATGGTCATGGTGGAGCTTGGGCGAGGGTCGCCGGTGGATATGGTGGTGGTGGACGCCAACGACGCAGGAGAGGGTGAGATTCGGGCGATGAGGAGAGTCGTGGGCCGGCTCGCCCTTATCGACGATCTGGCGTTACGTCGGGTAGAGGCCGAGGTTATCATCAACGGCGCCATCTATGCAGAGGAGCTCCCATACCAACCAACGCCTGGGATGATGTTGCTGCTTGGGCAGAGGTATGCTTTGCTGCGTGAAGCATTTGCCTCTGAACCCATGCGGACCTTCCCCCCCGCGGTTCGGCGGATTTTGATCACGCTTGGGGGGAGCGATACGTGGAATCTGACACCGCGCCTCGTTGAATGGACCCGGGCAGAGTGCGAACGGATGGAAGTGGATGTGGTCATCGGTCCGTTCTACTCCAATGCTGCCGAGATCGAATCGGCCCGTCCGGCCCGCCTATTGCCTGACCCGCCCGATATGCGCATGTTGATGCTGGCCGCCGACCTTGCCGTCACAGGAGGCGGACAGACAACGTATGAACTGGCCGCAACCGCGACCCCGGCGTTGGGTATTCAAGTGGGCGCGGATCAAAAGCGGAACCTTGAGGCTCTAGACAATGCAGGCGTGTTGCTTCACCTTGGCAAGGCGGATGATCCAGACCTCGAGTCCCGGTATCGAAACGGCCTTCGTCGGCTCTTGCAGGCCCGCGGGAGGCGTGAGCGTATGGGCCGGACCGGCCGTGCGTTGGTGGACGGCCGAGGAGCCGAGCGCGTGGCCGAAGTGATACTGGAGTGCTGCGGTAAGGAGACGGCACGGTCGTAGCGGTGCCGCACCTGCTTCGGCATAGTCGCGGCTGGACAGAAGGAGGCCGTCATGATCGAGATCGGCAATCGCCCTATCCGAATAGACACTGGGCGTCTCATCTTACGTCCCCTGCGGGAAGAGGACGTGTCCGAAACATACGTCAATGGTCTCAACGATCCGCTGGTGAACGAGTATCTGGTCACCGTGAAGGCCATGCGGCAGACCCTTGCCGGGGTGAAGGCGTTCGTGGCGCACAACGCGGCCGACCCTCACGGTATCCTTTTCGGCGTCTTCCCGAAAGTGACCTCGGAGTTGATCGGGACGGTACGGTTGCATGGGATTGAGCCGCTTCATCGGACTGCCACACTCGGCGTGTGCATCTTTGTTCGAGCGGAATGGGCAAAAGGATATAGTCGTGAGGCACTTGCCGCGATAAGCGATTGGGCCTTCGCGCATCTACCCGTGCGATACCTTGAGGCCTCGTGCTATGCCGAGAACCGGGCCTCGTTGATGACCTTTCTGAAAGCTGGGTTCGATGTGGCCGCTCGCATTGACGACAAGTATCTGCACAACGGTCGACCCGCCCCAGTTCTCTATCTCAAACGCCTGGTGGCCGAGGATGACACTCGTGAGGGCTAAGAGTAAGAGAAGACATCCGAGGTGCTTTGTCATCGCGGAAGCCGGCTCCAACCACAACGGCTCCATGGAAATGGCCAAGCGTCTTGTCGAGGTCGCAGCAGAAGCGGGCGCGGATGCGGTTAAGTTCCAGCTCTTCAAGGCAAACACGATGTATCCCCGGGTACACATTAACGTCAACTACCTCAAAAGACTTGGCGTTCAAGAGGGGTTGTACGACCTCATCAAGAAGCACGAGGTTCCGCGGGAATGGATCCCAGAGTTGGCGGCCCATTGCAGGAAGACCGCCGTTGAATTCATGGCCACGCCATTCGACTTGGAGGCCGTTCGCCTGCTTAATCGCCATGTCAAGCGATTCAAGATCGCCACGTACGAGAGCTTCTACGGTGATCTGATCCGCGCGGTGATGGCGACGGGCAAGGAACTCATCCTTTCCATCGGAGGGACGAGCGCGGCGGAATTGGATGAGCTCTTCCAGAAGGTTCTGCAGGGCTACGAGCATCAGATCGTGATCATGCAGTGCGTGGCCAAGTACCCCGCCCCCCTTGAGACTCTCAACCTCCGCGTGCTGCCCTGGATACACGAGCGTTACAAGGTGCGCGTGGGCCTGTCCGACCACACGGAGGATCCCCTGCTGGGGCCGATCGCAGCGGTGGCCTTGAACGCCGCGGTGGTTGAGAAGCACTTTACGCTCAGCAAGAAGTTGCCCGGACCGGACCATGCCTTTGCCCTCGAGCCCCAGGAACTGAAACAAATGGTGTCCGCCATCCGTTCCGTTGAAGGCCTGCTCGGTGCGACCACCAAGGAGCTGCTGGAAGCGGAACGGGAACTCTACTACTACAAGCGCTGCTACCTTTTGAGGCGGTCCGTGCGCTCCGGCCATCGCTTGCGCCCGCAGGATGTGGAAATCCTCCGCAATACCGGACGGCAAGTGCCCTTCATCCATCCTCTCGACCCCAAGGATGTGATGGGCCGGAGGCTTCAGCGGCACAAGGGGAAGGGAGACATCTTGGTGAAGGGGGACCTGGGTTGATGGGAAGCTGCCAAGGCGAATTGGTGCTTGTACGCGAGGGGCGAAGTCTCATTCGGTGCGCCACCTGTCAGTACATTCACGTGGATCCGATGTACGAAGCGGAAGAGCTGGAAGCATTTTACCGGGGTTCCTATGGCGAGAGTACACCCAGTCCAAATTGGGCTGAGAAGGTTTGGAACGTTCGGCGCAGCAAGAAGGAGGGCCGAATCCTGGACATCGGCTGTTGGGAAGGCAGGCAGCTCGAGGAGTTCATCCGAGTCGGCGGCTGGGAGTGCACCGGCACGGAACTCAACGTGCGTGCGGCGGAAGTGGCCCGGAGCAAGAGCATCGACGTGCATAACGTGTCCTTGAACGAATTCGTCGAGCGCTTCCGCGGCGAGTTGTGGGACGTCATCAACCTCGCGTACGTCCTGGAGCATATCCCCGATCCGCGGGGACTCCTGACGAGGCTGCGAGGTTTCCTCGCACCCAATGGGATCTTGATCGTCGAGGTGCCTAACGAGTTCAGCCCGTTCCAGATGGCATACCTCAAGGCCAAGGGCAGGGAGCCTTACTGGATTGCCCTGCCGGATCACCTCAATTACTTCGATAGTGCCAGTCTGGAGGCTCTGGCCCGAAACACGGGATATTCGATCCTTCACCGCGAGGCGACGTTCCCGATGGAACTGTTTCTTCTCATGGGGGACGATTATCTTGAGGATCCACCCATCGGGAAGTCCTGCTTTCAGAAGGTTGTCAGAATGGAGGGAATTCTCCGGGACTACGACCCGGGCTTGGTGTCTCGAATCTATGCGGAACTTTACAAAGCAAATGTCGGGCGTGCGCTCGTTCTCTATTTGCAGGGCCACCCGTGAGTCCACCTTCCGTGGACGTCAGAGTTGCTCTGCTCGCAGACATTCACGGCAATCACTGCGCGCTTTCCGCGGTTCTCGATACCCTGAAGCGACGAGTTGACCGCTACCTTGTTGCTGGTGATCTGTGTGGCTACTACCCCTTCGTCAGCGAGTGCCTTTCCCTCTGGCCGGAGTCTGAGATGGTTGGCGTGCGGGGGAATCATGATCAGGTACTCTTAGATGCCGTTCAAGGAATAGCGGTCCCGGGGGATTACCGCAAGAAATACGGCTCAGGTCTGGAGCGTGCCCTTTCTCGCCTCAGCCGTCCGGAAATCGAGCGGCTGCTCGCGCTCCCTGACACGCAAGCACTGAGCTTTGGAGGTGCCCGTCTTCGCATGTACCACGGTGCTCCATGGGATCCTTTTGAAGGGCGCGTGTATCCAGATTTCTCCGCCTGGGAGCGCTTCTCCTGTGTAGAGGCGGATGTAATTGTCCTCGGGCACACGCATTATCCGCTGGTGCGGGAATATCATGGGAAATTGGTGATCAATCCCGGCTCCGTCGGGCAAGCTCGCAACCAATCAGGGGTAGCGTGTTGTGCGGTGCTCGATTTGGAGAGCAGAGAAGTGGAGTTGGTTTCCGTTCCATATTCCCCAGAAGATGTGATTGCCGATGTCCGCAGGCACGATCCCCATTTACCCTACCTGGTGGATGCGTTGACGCGATGAAAGTGCCCATCAAGGTTCTCGTAACGGCGGTCGGCGGTGATCTCGGTCAGGCGATAGTGAAGGCTTTGCGTGTGAGTTCGTTCCCCTTAGACATCCACGGATGCGATCTCGATACACATTCGTACGCGGCAGCCTTTGTCCAAGCGTATCATGCTGTTCCGGCCGCATGCCATCCGGATTATGTGAAAGAGCTGGAGGCTTTGTGCGAAACATTTGCTTTGAGGGCGGTGGTGCCCTCCAGCGAGCCGGAGCTTATGGTGCTGGAGGGTCGATGTCTGCCGAGTGGAGTGCCCGTGGTGAGTCAGCCGATTGAGGTATTGCGCGTTTATGGGGACAAGCTCGCGACAATGCGGGCGCTGGCAGATACGGTGAAGCTTGCGGCATTTGCCGATGGTGCAGACACGGCGGCGGTGCATGATCTGATCGACAGGTGCGGATTCCCGGTGGTTGTAAAACCACGTCGGTCAAGTGGCTCACGTAACGTACGGCTGGCCACTTGCCTGGGGGAATTGGAGTCGGCCTTGGGGAAGGTGCCCATGCCCCTGGTCCAGGAGTACCTGGACGACTCCGGAGGAGAATTTTCCGTCGGGGTTTTCCGAACCACTGACTTTGAGTCCGCGGTGGCCTTCAAACGGAGACTGAGCGCGACCGCCGGAATCTCATGGCAGGCCGAGCTCGTGGAGAATCCTGAGGTATGCGCGTATGCATTGGAGATAGGGCGAGTGGCGTCAGCGACTGGAAGTCTGAATGTGCAACTTCGGCTGACGAGCGCTGGACCCCGGTTGCTGGAGGTAAATCCGCGCTTTTCGAGTTTGGTAGCCGCCCGCGCTGCATGCGGCTTCCGGGATGCGGAGTGGTCACTTGTCTCGGCGCTGCATCTTCCAATGATGCCGCCCCGTGGGCCGTACAAGAGGCTACGCTTCTGGAGATTCTATCATGAGGTAGTAGATCTGGGAGACGGCTGCGGTGTCTTGCCCGAGTGGTTGCCGCGGCCTGTACCGTGCGGGTTAACGGGGAAAGGATGAGGCGGGGGTGAGACGGGGTCGGGTTGTTGTGGTGGCGCGCCAGGCGGTGGACCCTCGACCCTGAAGGGGATTGGGTGGATTCGAAGGAGGAACACCGTCGGGTTGCGGCGGGATCTGCTCGCATGTCGATTGATCCTGATGGAGCGAGGGATGATCTGGAGAAGATTGAGGAATGCGGAGGCGAAGGATGTACCCGACCGTTAGTGTGATTATCCAGGCCCGCATGGGATCGACACGCTTTCCGGGCAAGGTGTTGGAGGATCTTCAGGGAAGTCCACTGCTCCTTCACGTCATCGGTCGTGCGCAGGCAATTCCAGGAGCTTCTCAGGTCATTGTGGCAACGTCCAACCTTGTACAGGACCAGCCGATATTTGACTTGGCCGTAGCTGCGGGTGCGTTCGCGTTCGCGGGGAGCGAGGACGACGTCTTGGATCGATACTACCAGGCGGCCCTGTCCTCCGGCGGGGATGTGATCGTTCGAGTGACGGCGGGCTGCCCGCTGCTCGATCCAGAAGTCAGTCAGACCGTCCTGTCCCGGTTCCTCCGTGGTGATGTGGAATATGCGAGCAATGTGAATCCCAACACATATCCTGATGGCTTGGACACGGAGGTTTTTTCTTTGGCGGCGCTGGAACGCACGTGGCGTGAGGCCAGGCGGGCAAGCGAACGGGAGAATGTTACGCAGTATATATGGAGCCATCCCGAACTATTTCGCATCGGGACCGTGAGAGCTGTCAGTGATTTTTCCGACTTGCGTTGGACCGTTGATACGCCCGAAGATCTCGCGTTTATGCGGGAAGTCTTTGCAGGCTTGGCTCGTCGAGGGTGGAGGGGGTACGGATTTCATGAGGTACTTTCCGTCATACAGGAGGATAGGCTGCAAGACGCATCACCCCTGTATGAACGTAATGAGGGCCCGGTGCGCGCGCTGAAGCGGGAAGGCGCGAGCCAGGAGGAGATCGACCGACTGATGCAAGCCGATCGGGAGAAGTATATGGGGGCCGGAAACAGGACACAACGTATGGCGGCTCGTGCCCGCGCCCGTATACCTGGGGGCACACAATTGCTTTCCAAGCGTCCGGAAATGTTCGCCCCGGGACAATGGCCCGGTTACTATGTCAAGGCCAAAGGGGCCGAAGTGTGGGATCTGGACGGGAAGCGGTACGTTGACATGAGCATGAACGGCATCGGTGCTAATGTGCTAGGGTTCGCGGACCCCGATGTAGATGCCGCAGTCTGTGCGGCGATCGAATCCGGCTCTATGTGCACCCTCAACTGTCCGGAAGAAGTTGAACTTGCGGACCTGCTCTGCGAGATCCATCCATGGGCGAGCGCGGTGCGGTATGCTCGCTGTGGCGGGGAAGCGATGGCGATCGCAGTCCGAATAGCCCGCGCCCATACTCAAAGGGAGAAGATCGCCTTTTGTGGATACCACGGCTGGCATGACTGGTACCTTGCGGCAAATCTCGCCGACAAGGATATGTTGGATGGGCACCTGCTGCCCGGATTGGAGCCCGCGGGTGTGCCTCGCGGCCTCAAAGGAACGGCCCTCCCGTTTCGATTCAATCATCCGGAGGAGCTGGAGGCGGTTGTCAAAGGCAAGGAGAAGGAAGTCGCGGCGATCGTTCTGGAGCCCGCGCGCACTCAGGAGCCTGCTCCCGGGTTCTTGAAGCGTGTCCGGGAGATTGCGAGCGATATTGGGGCAGTGCTCATTTTTGATGAGGTGTCTGCGGGAATGCGGATGTGCACAGGTGGCATTCATCTCGTCTACGGCGTTAATCCTGACATAGCGGTATTGGCCAAAGCCATCAGCAATGGCTATCCGATGGCGGCGGTCATAGGAACGGAAGACGTCCTGAAGGCCGCGCAATCCACGTTCATCAGTAGCACTTATTGGACGGAGCGGATCGGTCCGACAGCGGCGCTGGCGACTATTCGAAAGCACCGCCGTCTGAAGGTTTTCAAGCACCTAATCCAGATGGGTAAGAGCATTCGGGAGGGCTGGAGTTCGACGGCCCGGCGGACGGGACTTGATGTTGTTGTAGACGGAATCCCTCCGTTGAGCCACATGATCTTCAGTCATCCCAACAGGTTACCGGTCTCGACGCTGTTTACGCAATTGATGCTGGAGCGAGGCTTCCTGGCCTCGACCCAGTTCTATGCGACATATGCCCACACACCCGAACACGTGCATCAGTATCTTTCGGCTGTGGAGGAATCATTCCTCCTCTTGGCACGGGCGGTGCGGGACAATGCAGTTGAAAAATGCCTGAAGGGGCCGGTGGCGCATGGCGGATTTCGCCGTCTGACATGACGAGCGCGGCGGGAGATGTTCCTTGGCATGAGGAGTGAGTTCGGTGGGGAAACTTGAGAAAGATCCAGTGAGAGTGGTTTTCATCGACCGGCTGACGGTGGGCTCGCTGTTAGGTGTGTGGGCCCGTTGGGGCTCGCCTGAAACAGTCTGGTACTTTGAGCCTACCCCTTCTTCCTGCCAATACCTTCTAAGGGTGGTGCGTTTATTTGGGCTATTGTCCGCCGAGGTCCGTCAGGTCGAGCATAACATCGGCCAGGTGCGGGACGGCTCCGGCGAATCAGGCTACATAGTCGCCCTGCGCAGTGCCCGAAAGCTCTGCCGTCGGGTTCGGGAGGAGCAACTTCTGCGCCAGCCACTGTTAGGCGCGCTCGGCAGGTCGTGGGAGGAACGGAAGGTCGTCTGGCACTTCGAACGGCTGGCTGAAGACCATTGGGCAACTCCGGAAGCTCCACCGCCGGGGCACCCCGTTCGTGAACTGGGTGTTCATCCTGCGGACGACCGCCTACAACTTGATCCGGATGTGAAATCTCTTGGACGGCACCGCATGACCGGGGCGCTACTGCCCCTCGCGGGGCCGCGAGCGGGGGCCTGCGGGGCAGTGCACGGGGGGTTTGCGCTGGTCCGAATCGCATCAGGGACCCGACTCTGGTGCTCCGGGAGAGGCTCAGGCATCCTCGGAACGAGTTTTTCAGCAGCCTCCTAATGGACAAGGAGTGAAAAATGGATGTTGCTGTTTTTGGCGCCGGATACGTCGGAGTAGTGACTGCCGCCTGCCTAGCGGCCCTGGGACACCGGATTTGGCTGGTAGAGGTCGTCCCCGAAAAGTTAGCGTTGCTCCGAGAGGGCAAATTCCCAGTCGGTGAACCCGGGCTCCATGAACACAGTCCCTACCTGCAATCGGGGCAGATAGTGCCCACGTCTTGCGTCAGGGAAGCGGTGTCCCGGACTGAAGTTGCACTTGTGTGCGTCGGGACACCGAGCCAGATGGATGGATCGAGTAACCTTGAGCAGGTCCGTAGGGTTTTGGCCGAGATCGCGGACGCGGTGGGCGGGTGCTCAGGGCCTTATACAATCGCGATCCGAAGTACAATGTCGTCCCTCAAGATCTCGGAGGAGGTGACGCCCCTCCTTATTGAAAGGCTGAAGGACCGTTTCGGCAAGGATATCGTCTTCGCCATGAATCCGGAATTCCTCCGAGAAGGCCATGCCATTGAGGATTTCCTCCATCCACCGTTCGTGGTGGTAGGGACCGATCACGAGGCGGCGGCGAGGCGGCTACGTGAGCTCTACGACCCGATCGAAGCTCCCTTCTTCGTGGTGTCACCGGGCACGGCGAGTCTCCTCAAGTATGCGTGCAATGCATTTCACGCGACAAAGGTCGCGTTTGCCAATGAGATTGCAAGCCTCGAAGCGGCATTTGCGGCCGATGCCAATGCGGTGATGAGCATCCTTTGCCTCGACCGCTCGCTCAACACCTCCCCGGCTTACCTTCGTCCCGGGTATGCCTTCGGTGGCTCCTGTCTCCCCAAGGATCTCCGCGCCCTGACCCGGGTCGCATCCTTCACTGGGATTGCCTGCCCGCTACTGGACTCGGTCCTCGCCAGCAACTCGCTGATCATCCAACGGTCGATCGATGCGGTGGTGAGCCTGGACGTCCGGGAGATCGCGCTCGTCGGGCTGAGCTTCAAGGTCGGGACGGACGACCTGCGAGAAAGCCCCCTGGTCGAGCTGGCGGAGAAGCTGGTGGGGAAGGGGTACCCGCTCCGGATCTTCGATCCCGATGTGCGCCCGGAGTCGCTCCTGGGGCAGAACCTCCTGTACATCAATCGCCACCTTGAGCACCTGAGACTCCTCCTGCGTGACAGCGACGAGGACGCCTTGAGCGGCGCGGATCTGATCATCCTGGGGAAGCCGCTGCTTCCGCCGAAGCGTCTGATGGAGGTGTGCCGGGCGGGAGTGAGGGTCCTGGATCTCACCCGGGAGCTCCCGCCCCACCTGCCCCCATTCCGCGTCCTCCGGTTGAACGGCGGCGGATGGGCCGAAGCGGTCGGGAACCCACTGCACGTACTCGAGAGTTTCCGCGAAACGCAACGGCTGTGGAGCAAGCCGTGATCGTGCACACGGAGTCCGCGTTACCCGTGGACCCGAGTGCCTGGAGGATCTGCCTCGTCCTCCCGACCCGCAACGAAGGCGCGACGCTGCGGGGCGTCATTGCGGGCATCCGCGCGGCATTCAGCCGGAGCGGGCTGCAGGAGCCGATCATTCTCGTGGCTGATGACTCGCACGATGAGACTCGGGCGATCGCCCGCGAGCTGGGACTACATATCGTGATCGGCGGCGGGAAGGGGCTTGGGTACGCGATGTACCAGGGGTTGAAGGCGTCCTTAGACTTCGAGCCCGATGTGATTATGTCGATGGATGCGGACGGGCAGTCGGATCCGAGCGAGGTGAAGAAGCTCCTGGATTTAATCGCCGCCGGTGAGGCGGATATGGTCGTGGGGTCCCGCTTTCTCGACAAGGGGTTGGTGCGGTACCCCTACCGTTGGATCAACCGCATGGGCATCATGTCGCTTACCTGGATTCTGCGGTGGTTGACCGGTGTGCCGCTTACGGACTCCCACGGGGGTCTGCGTGCCATGCGGCCGGAAGTGGTCAGGGAGCTGGAGGTTATCGGGACCCACACCTACGTCCAGGAGACGATCATCGACGCCCACGAGAAGGGGTTTCGGATCCGGGAGGTGCCCTCCATCTGGCTGAAGCGGGAGCACGGTGGCTCCAAGGTCGTCGGCTCCATCCCGAAGTACATCATGTACACGCTCCCGATCCTGATCATCCGCTCCGGGCTGCACATCAGGTGGCTCTACAGCCTCGGCTTCTTCCTGGTGCTGTGCGCCTTTCTCTACTTCGGGTTCATAAGCTGGCAGGAGGGATTCCGGTTCAAGGCGATGTTCTCCCGCTTGCCGTCGTTCTTATTGATCGCGCTCCTCATCATGGCCGGGCTGCAGCTTTTCACGTTCGGCTTCCTGGCGGAGCTCACCAAGAATGTAAAGGCGCGGGTGGACCGACTCGACGTCGGCCGGGCGACGGGCGGGGATCGAAACGCGCGGAGGATGCTGCGGGAGGACGAGCGGCCGGAGTCCCGGACGCCGCCGATGGCAGGAGGTCCGGCGTGACGGACAGCAAAGGATTCGGAGGGAATCGGGTGACTGCGCTGCCAGAGATCCGGATGGGAATCGTCGGTGTGGGGAAGATGGGCCTCCTGCACGCCGCGATCTTCAACGGCCTGCCTGGGAGCCGGGTGGTGGCGGTAGCGGACCCGTCCCCCCTGGTGCGGAACACGTTCGCGAGCGTGAACGCCTCCGTCCACGCGTATCCCGACGCGGAAACGATGCTCAGCGCCGGGGAGGTCAACGCCGTGGTGATCGCCACGCCGGTTGCCGATCACGTGCCCGTGGCGCTGGAGTGTGTGCGGAGGCGAATCCCCTTCTTCGTCGAGAAGCCCCTGGCGGCGTCGGCAGCGCAGGGATTGGACCTTGTGGCTGCGCTTGGGCAGGCACCCACGCCGCATATGGTCGGGTACATGAGTCGCTACATCGAAGCCTTCCGGAAGGGCCGCGACCTCCTGGCGACGGGCTGCCTCGGCCGCCTGCAGCGCGTGACCGCCACGATCTACGTCTCGCAGCTCTTCACACGGGGACGCGGATGGCGCTACGAACGACAAGTGGCCGGCGGCGGCGTCCTGCTCGGGCAGGGCTCCCACCTCCTGGATCTCCTGACCTGGTACTTCGGACCGGTGGGCCGCGTGAACGGGGAGATGCTGTCGGCCTACTCCGCGGACGTGGAGGACTTTGCCCACGTGATGCTGGAGTTCCGGTCGGGCCTGCGCGGCTGGGTGGACTGCTCCTGGAGCGTCCGCTTCCGGCGGACGGTGGAGACCAGCATCGAAGTGCTGGGCGAGGCGGGCAGCTTGGCTCTGACGGACGACAGCGTCCGGCTCTTCCTGGGCAAGCCGGCGAACGGGCTGGCGGCGGGCTGGACGGTGTGGAGCGCCGTGGATCTGTACCGCGGCGTGGAGATCGACATCGGGGGGCCGCAGTACACGCGGGAGGACCAGGCATTCCTGCAGGCCCTCCGGGCGGGCACGCTGCCGGAGCCGGGCGCGTCCGAGGCGCTGCACGTGCAGCGGATCGTGGACGCCGCCTACGAGTCGGCGCGGCGCCGGGGCGCGCCGGAGGAGATCGCGCATGACTGACCGGGCCCTTGACCCAATCATCCTCGGCCACAACCCCTTCTTCGGGGTAGACCACCTGTCGCAGGAGCGGGGCAACGAGAAGGCGAAGCGCTTCGAGGATGTGCGGCACATCGTGGACATGATCCGCCACTGCGACGGGCTTGGCGTGCAGGGCATCATGATGTCCACCCATCCGCGGGCGGGGGGGGTTTGCGAGGCGCTCGAGCGCGAGCCCTCCCTCCGAGAGAAATGGAGGCTCTACCCGCTGGTGCCGTACATCCAGAAATACGTACGGACGGCGAACGAGAAGGGGTTGGTCAACGTGGTGGTGGACACGCTCGCCCAGACCAGCCTCGAGCAGAAGGCGAACATATTCCTCCGGGCCGGCCGGACCGTTCTCGGACGGGACCTCCGGGAGGCCCTGTGCCTGCTCATCGACGTCGAGATGGTCCCGTTCCGGCGGCTCCCCCTGGGGGCGGTCTTTCTGCACGATGCTCTCACGGACCTAGCGCTCGGCCTGGATGCCCTGTCGCTTCTCGAGCTCTTCCGTGATCACGTCCGGCAGACCTACAAGGTGCCCGCCGGGTTCGCCACGAAGAACGTGCCGCGGCTGCGCGGGGAGCTTACACGCCTCGGATGGTCCGAAGTCCTGGTCATGGCCTCGTTCAACGCGGCGGGGTTCTACATGAACCCGTCGGCCGAACGGTGCGCGGAGGCGGTCCGGGAGCCGGGGCTCACCATGGTCGCCATGAACACCCTTGCGTCGGGGTACCTGGCACCGGATGATGCCTACCGGTACCTGGCCCAGTTCCCGGCGATCCGATCGGTCGTGGTGGGCGTTTCCCGCAAGGACCACGCGGCGGAGACCTTCGCCGCCATCCGGCGCCACGTGCCGCACGCAAGGGAGGCGGCGCCGGCGGGGTTGGAGGCGAGGCCGGCGTGATCCCGACCTATCGCCGAATGGTGCTCGACGGAATGGCCCGGCTGGCGTCGCGCCTGGACCGCCGCCGCTGGTCGCCCACCTTCGGGTGCTTCGACCGAGAGTACTGGCACTACAAGACGCTCCTCGATTTTCCCCGGGCAGTCTTCCAGCAGGGCGCGCTCGCCACGGCCCTCCTGTACCGGCACCCCTTTCCGGAGAACCCGTACGCGGGAAGCCCCGAGGTCCTGCAGTGGGTGCGGGGCGCGATGGAGTTCTGGGCCGGGGCGCGCAACGCCGATGGGTCGGTCAACGAGTGGTATCCGAACGAGCACAGCTTCTGCGCGACCGCCTACACGGCCTACGCGGTCTCGGAGGCGCTCATCCTGGTTGGCAAGGACTTGGACCATGCCCTCGTGGAGAGGCTGCGAACCTGCCTGAGGACGACCGCGGAGTGGCTCGCCGCCCACGCCAACCCCTGGGTGGCGAACCAGATGGCGGCCTCGCTCGCCGCCCTGGCGAACGTGCACCACCTGACGGGCGAAGAGCGCCTTGGGCTCGCCTGCGAGCGGCGAAAGGCGGAGCTCCTCGGGATGCAGGACGCCGAGGGGTGGCTGACCGAGTACGAGGGGGCCGACATCGGCTACGGGTTCCTGACCCTGGATCTCCTGGTCCATGTCTGGCGGCGGACCCAGGACGTCGAGGTGCGGCGCATGGCCGACCGGCTGCTCGCCTTCCTCCTGTACTTCGTGCACCCAGATGGCAGCGTGGGGGGAGACTACGGCAGCCGGTCCACGACCCACTGTTTTCCTTACGGCCTCGAGATCCTGGCCGCGGAGGGGAGCGAGCAGGCGTGCTGGGCGCTGCAGCGGGTTCGGGCTGGGATCGAGCAGCACCGGACGCCCACACCGCTCACCGCCGACGACACCTACGCTGCCTACTTCTATCTCAACTCGTTCTGCCAGGCGGGACTTGCCGCGTCGCCTGTCCTCCCGCCCGGGCCCGCGACCGTGGACCGGAATCGATACTTCCCCGGGGCCGGGCTCCTCGTCCGCGAGAACGCGCACTACCACGCCATCGTCAGCACACGCGGCGTCTGGCAGGCCTACGGCGGCGGCGAAGTCCACGGCGACTCGGGCTACGTGGCCGTCGGGGCGGACGGGACGCGGCTCGGCAGCCAGTTTCCGGGAGCGACGCCGGCCTGCGCGCCGGAGGAACTGGGGGCGGGGGAGACTCGGCTCACGGTCACCCGCCGTTTCGTCCGCCTGGACACCGACGTGCCGCTGACACGGCACGCGATCGCGTTCAAGCTGTTCACCCGTCTGGTCCTGCGACTCCCGGCGCTGGCGCTGCCCTTCGCGATGCTGTTGAAGAAACGGAAGATCCTCCGAGCGCGGGCCGGGGGCATCGAGCTCCACCGGGCGATCCGCCTCTCCGACCGCACGATCTCTGTCGAGGACACGCTTCGGCTACTGGACCGCGCGCCCGTGGCCGCGCTGCATGCCGCGCGAGGGACGGCGGTGCCGCACAGTCCGTCGAGCCAGCTATTCACTCCCTCGGTCCTTCCCCTCGCCAACCATGACCTGTGGGATGCGGTGGAGGCGGGCCGGGTCCTGACGACCGATGGATGCCTCAGCCGCCGGATCGTCGTGGATTTCTAGCGGTCCGGGGGATGGGGCGCGCGGGTGCAGCGGCGCGAGCGTGGCTGCCGAAACTGGCGGGGCCGGTGCTGCTCGCCTACGTCCTGGCGAAGACAGACCTGGGCGAGCTCGCCGCCATCCTGCGTCGTGCGCATCTCGGAGAGCTTGGGCTAGGGCTTGTCTTGACCTGGGTCATCGTGCTGGTGCGCGCGTACCGGTGGCACAGGATCAACGAGAGGGAGGGTATTCACCTACCATTCGGCCGGGAGTTCACGTTCTACGCTGCGGCCTTCGCGATCGGTGCCGTAACACCCGGGAGGCTGGGGGAGCTCTCGAAGGTGCATTATGTCAGCGCCGCCGGGCACCATTCGGCCCGGGTTTTCGCCGGGGTCCTGATCGATCGGCTGGCGGACGTGGCCTGGATCCTTCTCGTCGGGGCCGCGGGGTCTGCACTCTATCTGTCACGGCCCGGAGGCGTCGCTCCTGGCTCCCGGACGGTGCCGGTGGTCGTGCTGTTGGGCGGGGTGGTGGCGGTCGGGCTCGGCTGCGCAGCCTGGCGGCGGTGGGGCCGCCTCCTCGCGCACGGGACGATGCGCCGGGTGGCGGGCTGGATCGAGCTGGTCTGGAGTGCGGTGAGGGCGGGCCGCGGATCGCTCGGCTCGATTCTACTCCTCACGCTCCTTTCCTGGCTGATCCAGTATGTGCAAGGATACCTGCTGGCGAAGTCGCTCGGCCTCGATCTCCGATTCGTGGACGTGTCCATCTTCATGACCATCGTCGGGCTGGTGAGCCTCCTGCCCATCAGCGTCCTCGGCCTCGGCAGCCGGGATATCACCTTGATCTACCTCTTCCAGCAGGCGGGATACGGCCGAGCGGAAGCGCTGTCCTTCTCCGCGTGTCTCTTCCTGGCGGTGCTTACGTACCTCCTGGGCAGCAGCCTCATCCTGGCGCTCGGCCTGACGCGCATCCCGCCCCCTGCGCCGGCCGGGGATCGAGGGTCGCAGAGGAGTGAGGCGGTGACGGAGAACCCGTACAGGTACTCGCTCACGACGCGCCTGAAGGAGTCCCTGCTCCTCCGCCTCTTGGCCCCGCTTGGCCCTGGCGAGAGGATCCTGGATCTCGGGTGCGGCATGGGCTACTTCACTCGGCTGCTGCGGGCCCGGGGCGCCGCCGTGTGCGGGGTGGACATCAGCCACGAGTCGCTGCTGCAGGCTGGCCGGGACAGCGATGCCTTCGTCATCGCAGGCGTGGCCACGCATATCCCCTTCCGAGATGGCGCCTTCAGCCGGGTCCTGTTCACCGACGTGATCGAGCACTTGGAGGACGATTTGGGGGCGCTTAGGGAGATCCGGCGCGTCGCGCGAGACGGCGCGACGGTGGTGGTCTCGACGGCGGCCCTCGAGGGCGTCCTGGTGGGTACCCGCCTGAATCGCCTCTTCCACGACAAGCCCGGAACGCCGGAGTACCACGTCCGCAGTGGCTACTCGGCGTCAGGGCTATCCCGCCTCCTGGCCGAGTTCGGCATCGAAGTCGTGGAGGTCGAGTACAGCACGGTCCTGCTCGGGGAGCTGTTCATCGAGCTGCTCAAGCTGGTCTACTCGCTGGTGAAGAAGGATTTCGCCACGCAGGCGGACACCCTGGCCACGGCCCACTCCCCGCTCTTCGCGGTCTACAGGCGGCTGGTCTTCCCGCCGCTATACGCCATCGCCGTCCTCGAAAACGCCCTGCTGTCCCGCTGGCTGAAGGGGCACATCCTCGTGGTGAAGGGGATCGTGCGCAAGACCGTGGCTGGAGCATAGGACGATGACGAAGGCGTGTGTGCTCTGCGGGGCGGACGGCCCGCGCGTCCTCTACCGACTCCCGGCGCTGCAGGTCCTCGAGTGCGCCGCGTGCCGCTTGGCCTACGTGGACGAAACGCTGTCGTTCCACGAGTTGGCCGCGCTCTACCGGGGCGAGGACTACTACAGCCGGAACTTCTCCTTCTATGTTCCGGGGATCGAGCGGCGCGTGATCGAGGACAACCTACAGGACTTCCGGCCGGTCGAGCACCGCTGGGCGGGAGGGCGGATCCTGGATCTTGGGTGTGCCGACGGTGGCTTTCTCGCCGCGCTCGATGCCAGCCGCTGGGACCGGTACGGGGTGGACATCTCGGCGGAGGCGATCCAGCGGGCGCGCGCTCGCGCGGACGGCGGCGGGATCGACTTCCGGGCCGGCGAACTTGCGGAGATCGGCTTCCCCGCCGAGTTCTTCGACGTCGTGACCCTGTGGATGCTCGTGGAGCACCTCAGGGACCCACGCGCCGTCCTCGCAGAGGTTCACCGGATCCTCCGGCCTGACGGCCTGGTGATCCTGAAGACGCCCAATCGCGACAGCCTGTTGGCGCATCTCTCGCATTGGCTATACCGCCTTTCCCTGGGCTGGATCCGCCGCCCCTTGACGCTGTACTACACCCTCCTTCACCTGTGTTTCTTCGATCCGGACACGCTGGGGGCGCTGCTCCGCCGAAGCGGGTTCGAGGTGGTGAACGCGTGGCAGGACGAGCGCTACGTCACGAAGCACGCGATGTCGCGGTTCGCCCCCTGGCAGCGCGCCGTATTGCGAGCCTTCGTGGCATGCTCGCGCTGGACCGGCAAGCTGGATGCGCTCGTGATGGTCGGCGAGAAGCGAGTGAAGGGTCTAGCGTGAGGGAGAACGAGCGGGTGACCGGGACACCCGAGCGGCTAATCCTCGTCATTGGTGACGTCTTCCCGCTAGCCCAGAGCCGCCTGGCTCGAGCCCTTCAGCGGGCGGCATCCGCCGCCATGGACTGGCTCGTCGTCCGACGCCGGCTGCGGGACGCATCGGCCGTCCTTCTGCGCTCAGGGCGGGATGGCGCCACCGACGCTCGCCGGGGAGTCTCGCCGGGGGCCGCCGCGGACGGGGGCCTCGTCCCTGCGATGGAGGCCACCCTCGCAGTCACGCGGCAATGGAGCGACCTGGGTCGCGGCGCGACGGCCCCCTCCTGCCTCGGCTACCGGGGGCTTTGCCTCACTGAGATGTTTCAGGACCCCCTGATGTGGATGCTTGCCCGGTTCCTGGTCGTGGAGAAGACGATTGCGAATGCCCTCAACCGCCACAAGCCCCGGTTCGTGGCGGTGCGGGATCCCCGTTCCCTGGAGAAGAGGATCGCCGAGACTCTGGCGAGGGCCGCCCAGCGTCCTTTTGAAGTCCAAGCCCTCGCGCCCGCTTGGCTCGCCTCGCTCCAGTGGCGGCTCCATCGTCTGGGCCGGCTGGCTCACTGTCTGCTGTCCGAGTGGCGCGTCGTCCTGTGCATCGGCGAAGTGGACTCGGGAGGTCGGGAGTATGCTTCGGCTGGGGATGAGACGCACAGTGTCTTCTTCTTTTCGGCCGGCGTGACCTCAACGCGGACGACGCTTCCCGTCCTCCAGGAGCTCGCGCGGCGCGGCGGTGTCCGACTCCAGATCGCCTTTCCGGCTCGCCTGGAGGAAGAGGTCAGGCAGGCTGTCGCGGACGCGGGGTGGGAATTGAGGCGCGTCGAGCGCTTCAGGCCCGGACTGTCCCTGCGCACCATCGCGCATCTCGTCCGCCTTCCGGGGTGGCGGCGCGAACTGCGGTCAACCGGTATTCAGTTCTCCGGCACGCCACTGACCGAGATTCTGCAGGCCAGCCCGACGGAGTTTTGCGACTACACGGTCGCGGTCGTCAAGACGTGGATCGACTCATGGCGTGAGCGGCGGCCGGAGGCGTGGCCGCGCCTCCTCATCACCGGGAACGACCGCGACTGGAGGGTCAAGACGGTTGCAGCAATGGCCAAGAGCCACGGGACCGTCACGGTGTCGGTGCAGGACGGCATGTATGGACCCAATCCACGCCTCGGCTGCACGGGCAGCGACCACGTGGTGGTGGGTGGCGAGGCCGTGAAGGCGATCATGACCGGCCTGGGTGTTCCAGAGCGGAGCATCCACATTCTGGGTGTTCCCCGATACGACACCTTGACCTCCGGCCCGCGCCGTGCCCGAGTCGACGTGTGCGCCGATCTCCGGCTCGACCCGGGTAAGCCCGTGATCGTCATGGCGACGGATCACTCCGTGGATCCTTCCGAGAAGATGAGCGAGGTCCGAGCCATGATGCGGGCAGCGGCCCAAATTTCCGGCGCCCAGCTCGTGTTCAAGCTTCATCCCTACGAACAGGATGGGTTGGTAGAGGCGACGGTATCAGCGTGCCGGGCTGCAGAGGGGGTGCGAGTGGTCCAGCGCTATGGCATCCTGGATCTCGTCGAGGCGGCCGACGTGGTGGTGACTCGCCACTCTTCCGTGGGCGTCGAGGCCATGGCCTTGGGTAAGCCGGTCCTCGTCCTCAACCTGACGGGAGATAGGGACGCGACGCCATACGTCGCCGAGAAGGCTGCCCTCGGCGTGTATCGGGAAGCGGACTTGGTGGGTGCGCTGCGCACGCTTCTCGGTGAGCGCGAAGGCGTGGCGGAGCGAGGGCGGGCTGCGGCCGACTTCGTGCGACGGTACCTCGGGGCCATGGACGGAAAGGCAGACGTGCGAGTCGCTGATCTGGTCGAGGGCCTCGTCCTCTCCGGTGCGGACGAACGGAAAACGGCGGATGGATGGCGTTGAGGTATGGCTATCTCGAAGACCACTCGTCTGGTGGCGGACATCGTCACGTTCGTCCTCACGAAGTACGTGACGGTACTGGCCTCCGGCACTCGGAGTTTCGTTCTGGCCCGCTGGCTGGGCCCGGCCGACTTCGGGCTCTGGAGCACCTATCAATTGGTGCTCAAGTACGCGGACAACTCTCACCTGGGCCTTCGGCACGCCGTGAACAGGGAAGTGCCGATCGCCAGGGGGCGCGGCGAGAGCGAAGCCGCGGCGAGGATCGAGTCTGTCAGTTTCGCCTGGATTCTGACCTTCGGAAGCGCCGCGGCGCTGCTCGTGGTCGCGGCGACGCTGTTCCTGCCATCGGGGCCAGCGACGCTGATCTACGGGCTATGGATTACCGCGGCCATCGTCCTGCTGGCGCAGGTCGACTCGTTCTTCATGACGCTCCTGCGCGTCAACCACGAGTTCCGACTATTCAGCCAGATGATCCTCCTGATGGAGGTGGCGTCGCTCGCGGGTGTGGCCATCGCCATCCCGCTGCTTGGGGTGACCGGCGCGATTGGGGCGCTGGCGGCGGCGTACGCTGGACTCGCCGGCTATTTCTGGCTCCGAAAACCGGAGCTGGTGCAGCGCCTGACGGCCCGACGCTCGCTGAGTCTTCCTCATCTCCGACGCCTCATGGCCGTCGGTCTGCCCATCGTGGCCTTCGGGTATTTGTCTATCCTGGCCACGACCCTGGACAGACTCCTCGTGCTCTGGCTGCTGGACCGATCGGCGTTCGGGCTGTACAGCCTGGCCGCGACGATCGTGTCGCTGATCGCTATGCTGCCCGGAAACGTCGGCTACGTCTTGTTTCCGTGCCTCGGTGAGGAGTTGGGAGCCGAGCGGCTGGAGAACCTGCGGCAGTACGTGGTGGACCCTACCTTCATCATGGCCGGCCTGACCGCGCCGCTCGTCGGGATCGCCACCGTGTGCCTCCCTTCGGCGGTGGGGGCGCTCCTTCCACAGTATCTTCCCGTGCTTCCGGCGATGCGGATCCTGTTGCTCGGGTCCTTCTTCACCGTGCTGGCCGGCGTGTCGAGCTACCTGCTCGTCACCATGACCCGCTATTGGCAGTACGGCGCCTGCCTAGCCGGCGCGGCGGCGCTCAACGGGGTGGTGGGGTACCTGCTGCTCCGCCAGGGCAGCGGGCTGACGGGAGTCGCCGTGGGGGCGGCAGTTGGATACGCATTCTCTGGCTGCCTGAATTTCTCGCTGGCGCTCCGTGCACTGGGCGTCGACCCAAGCGAGGCCCGGCGGCTGCTCCTCGGCCACGTCGCCCCCTGGGTCTACAATGTGGCCTTGCTTTGGGCGGCCGGCTGGGCGCTCTCTGGCGGGGGGTGGCTCCTGTCCACCACGGCAGGAACCCCTTGGGCAGACGGCCTCACGGCGGCGCTCCTCTTGCTTCTCAACATGCCGATCTTGGCTGCAGTGAACCGACGAGGCGGTCTTGCCGCGAGGTTTCGGTCAGTCCTGTCGCGAGCCTGACGAAAGGCGTTTTCACTCCATGCAACCTGCATCCCAGAATGTCCAGCGGCTGCTGCTTCTGCTGCTGCTTCTGGCCGGCGGGGTGCTCCGCTTCCACGGAATCACCTCCCGGGGTCTGGTGGAATGGGACGAAGGCCATTACATGCTGGAGGCGCAGTTCGTGCGGTCTGTCCTGGAGCAGGCTCCCAACCTCGTGGCAGGGCGCGAAGGACTGCAATCGCTCCAGCAGCGGATAGTGGGTTGGCCGCTCGTGAGCGCCAAGCCGGGCCACGCCTTCCTGATCTTCCTGACCTCGCTCGGGACCGGGATGCGCGACTACGCGGGCGCGGTCATGAGCGCTGTCCTGGGCCTCATGACCGTCCTGGTCGTCTACGCCGTCGGCGCACAGTGCGGGGGGCGGCTGGCCGGTTTGCTTGGCGCCGCCGTCCTCTCCGTCTCCAGCTTTCACGTGATGTACAGTCGGAGCTCCTTGGCCGAGGTCGGTCCCGCCTTCTTCTTCCTCCTGGGCGTCTGGCTCCTCCACTCGAACGTCCTTGCAGAGCGCGCGAGTTGGTGGCGACTGGCAGGCGGAGGCGCTGCCCTCGGCTGGGCCCTCGTGTCCAACTACCGCTGGTACGTGGTGGCCGCGGCCCTCGCGGTCGCCTGCGCGGCGTGGGCCGCCCTCGTGCCCAAGCGGGCCGAGCGGCTGACCGTTCTGGCTCGACTCGGCACTTTTTGGATGGCGGCCCTGCTGCCGGCCATTGCCTGCGAGATCCCGTACGCGGTCGCGCGCTGGGTCGGTCTCGGCTCCTCCTACCCAATGTCAATGGGGTACTGGGAGAGCTTGAAGTGGTTCTATCTTGTGAAGCCGAGCCAGGGCACGTTTTCCCCGCACGTGCTCTATTTCCGGACCCTCCTCCAACTGGAGAGGCCGTTGGTGGCTGGTCTCGTGATGCTGGGCGTGATAGCCGCCGCCCGGCGGCTGCGCGATCTCAACGTGCTAACGGTGCTCGTGCCGTTCGCCGTTCCGCTCGCGCTGTTCTCCATGACGACACGGGGTGATCGGCTAGTGGCCATTTCGCTGGTCGCGCCGTTCCTTTCGATCCTCGCCGGGATGGGGGCCGCCTGGCTCTTGACGTACGTCCCAGACCGCTACTGCAGCACGGTGCACGCTGGCCTGGTCGCTCTTATCCTCCTGGTCGGTGTCGGCAACTCACTGTGGCTCCTCCAGGTCAAATCGGGATGGAGGGATGTCAGTGATTTCGTCGCCGGTCGAAACGCGAAGCTCCTGACCTTCCAGGCGGCGATCCCAAAGTTCTACTTGGGACGCGAAATGGTGAAGCTGCCCCCGGCGACCCGCGAGGAATTGGTGCGTGCCGTCGATGGGGGATACCGGTACCTGGCGTTGGACTGGAAGAAGCATCACGATAAGAACTACACGCCGCTCATCAGAGAGATCGAGTCCGATTGTGGGCCGGTTCTGAGCATCCAGCAGCGCGTACGCTACTTCCCGATCTTTCTCGACGACTTTCACTACCCGCACGCCGGGTCGCACCTCAGTCAGGAGGCGGGACTGTACGAGCGGCTGCTGCAGGACCCTCAGGGCGACAGGATCCTCGTCTATGATCTGGAGGTCTACCTGGGGGGCCGCTGTCGTAGGGCCGCCCGCCTGGCAGAGTCCCGGTGAACGTCGTCGTCTTCTTCTCATACGGGATGTCCCTGGCGAACTGGGTGAAGCTCGGCATCTACTCCCGAGAAATCGAGCGCTACCGCCGCCTGGGAAAGCGCCTAGGTCAGGTCACGTTCGTGACCTACGACCGCACCCCGCCACGGCTGGAGGGGTTGGATGACTTTGTGGTCCTCGGGAATCGATTCGGCCTTCCGCATCTCGCGTACAGCGTGCTTGCGCCCCTCCTCCACTGGCGTACCTTGCGGACCGTGAATGTTCTCATGACACATCAGATTTCGGGTGCTTTGACGGGGGTCCTGGCGAAATGGCTCTGCCGGAAGCCGTTGATCGTACGCGTTGGCTACTTTCTCGGAGATCTGCTCGCGGTGACCCGGAGAGCGGGATGGACCCGCTTGGCCGTCCGGATGCTGGAATGGGTCGCGTACCGGGCCGCGGATGGCATCCTATCGACCTCCGACCCGACTGGAAGGCCTGGGTTCCCAACTTGGCAGCGACTGGCGGTCATCCCCAACGGTGTGAATACGGACGTCTTTCGGCCGGGGGCGAGGAGCCGTGAGGAGGGCGATCCCGTTGTTTGCTATGTCGGCCGGTTGAGCGCGCGGGAAAAGAACCTCCGGAGCCTCGTCGAAGCCGTCCGGGGCCTGGGCGTCCGCCTCGTTGTGGTTGGGGACGGACCGGAGCGGGTATCGCTCGAGGAGCAGGCCCGCAGGAACGGTCTCGCGGTGACGTTCCTCGGCTTTGTGCCGAACGAGCGAATTCCCGCGATTTTGAACGCGGCGGACGTCTTCGTCCTGCCCTCGCTCTCGGAGGGGAATCCGAAGGTCCTCCTGGAGGCGATGGCGTGCGGGCTGCCCGTGGTGAGCAGCCGCTGGCGCGGAGCCGAGCGCATCGTCCATGATGGCGAGAATGGTATTATGTGCGACTTCTCTCCTGAGGGAATCCGAGCGGCGGTCGTGAGACTCCTGGGGGATGAGGCGCTACGGCGGCGCCTCGGTGCATGGGGGAGAGCCTGGGCGGTGCGCAAGTTCGCGATCGATCGCATTGTGGAGCGGGAGGCGGGCTTCGTCGAGGCGGCGATGGGCGGGCTTCCGCCGGCGCAGGCGCGGCGCGTTCGATGGATCGCCAGTCGTGTCCGAGGCGGGCGGGTGCTGGACATCGGATTCGCAGGGGCGCGAGAGCCATACCTGCATCGGTACATCAAGGAGCGGGCGACCGTAGTCGGGCTGGACATTGAGGAGGCGCAGGTCCGAAAGCACTGCTTTCCCCTCTCGGTTGTCGGTGATGGGTTCGCACTTCCGTTCCGCGGGGAGGCGTTCGACCTGGTGGTGCTGGCAGAGGTGATTGAGCACCTGGAGACACCAGGGCCCCTGATGGTAGAGGCGATACGGGTTCTCCGACCTGGCGGTACGCTCCTTCTCACAACTCCGAGCCCTTACTCGCTCACGCGGTGGCTCCGCCACTACCTTTTGAACGCCAACCCTTCCCGACCACGATTTTGGCAGGGATTTCTGGGCGACGAAGATCATCGGGTAATCTGGGAACCACTGTCGCTTTGCGCGATGATTGAGCGGCGAGGCGTCACGGTCACGGAGTTGCAAACTCTTGAACTCTCGGTCCCTCTGCTCGGTCGCAGGCGTCTGATGTCCTCTCTGCTGAGTTGGAACACCTTCCCGCTCAATCGGATCTCCAGCTTCACCTGTCTAGCCGCCAGGAAATCAGGTTGATTTGATGCTCACGAAAACGGAAGTCAGCGTTTACATGATTGTGTACAACGGAGGATCCTACCTCTCTGGGGCCGTGGAAAGTATTCTTGGTCAGAGCTTCACGGACTTCGAGTTTGTTATCGTCGATGATGGATCGACGGATGAAACTCCCGAGATCCTAGCGAGCTTCAATGACAACCGGGTCCGGATTTTTCGGCAGCCTCGCGCCGGACGGCCGCGGGCTCGGAACCGTGCACTGCGCGAGTGTCGGGGGAATTTCATCGCCATTATCGATGCGGACGATCTCGCGTGCCGCGATCGGCTGGCTAGACAGGTGGACTTCCTCAACCGCCACCCGGACGTCGGCGTGCTGGCGACGGACTACGAGGTAATCGACGAGACAGGACGTCGGCTCTGGACTGTCCAGCTTCCGACCACGGATCGAGAGCTGAGGCGTGCATTGGTCAGTGGCAATCCGATCTTGAACAGTTCTGCGATGTTCCGACGAGAAGTTGTCGAGGTCGCTGGAGCCTATGACGAGCAGTTACCATACTGCCAGGATCATGATCTCTGGATCCGGGCGGCGGTGAAGTTCAAGGTCGCAAGCGCTCCCGAGGTATTGGCGAGCAAGCGACTGCACGGGAAAATGATTATGATGACAGTGAATCGCGAGAACCTGAGGTGCGCTATCCGTGCACGGTCGCGGGCCGTCCGCCTGTTTAATCTTCCCTGGTATTACCGGGCAACCTTCCTACACCTGTGGGGGATCTCATTGCTCCCGCAAGTCGTTGTGTCGGTCTTGTTGCGGCTCCGATGGCGGCTCAACCAGCAATGCTTTGCGCGTTTGCACGCATGAAACTCGGACAAAAGCACATCCCCCTGTCCTTGCTCTTCGTCCTCGTCGCGATCTTTCTCTCCCCGATCGAGGTGATCGACCTGAATCCGGTGAAAACAGAGGCAGAGGTGGGCCGACAACGCTCGGTCAACATTGGACCGCCGGACTTCGTCTTCTTCCTCGCCCTGCTGAGCTTCATGGCGGAAGGACGGCGAGTGCGCTTTATCCGAGCTATCCCGGTAGCGTGGTATGCCGCCTTCCTCCTTCTCGGCCTTGCCAGCACCCTCCGCGCGAGCGTCCCGCTCGAGTCGATCAAACACCTCGTGCAGTACGCTTTCATTCTCTTGGGCGTAATCCCCGTGATCGGTGCGGTGCTGAAGACCGAAGAGCGCGTTCGTTGGAGCGGGATGGCGCTCGCCCTTGGCCTTGCCGCGAACCTCACGCTAGCGGTCTGGGTTTTGTTGACGCTCGGCCGGGTGGGTGAGTCCGGATACGGGGAGGAGTTGGGGGCGGCAGAGTTTTATGGCGCGGGTGGGCTATCTCGCGCGGCGATGGTGGCCGTTCCGCTCTTTCTTGCGCTGCTCCGGCGCCAGTTGGTGCACGGCCTCGGTACGGGAACCTTTCTCCTCGGGGGCCTGTGGATCCTCGCCTTCGTGATGGGCATGTTAGCGTTCAACCGCTCGGCTATGGTTGCGATCGTGACGGGCCTCGTTGTGGTGCTGGTGTTGCCGATAACGGGAAAGGTTCGAGCCTCACGGGTGGCCCTTCGCGTGTGTGTGTTGGCGATCCTTACCGTTGTGTTCGCGTGGAAAGGGTACGAGTTGGTCGTTCCGGAGACTTATCGAGAGGTCTATGCCGCGGTGGCCGAAAGCCCGCTCGAGGACGTGTCGGTACGAGCACGTTATGAGACGAATATGGCCGTGCTACGGTCGTGGCAGGAGACCCTGATCCTCGGATGGGGATACGATGTGCCGAACATCGTCGCCAAGATCGACCGCTACATCACGGGGCCCACCATCAATCCCTTGCCGCACAATGTCTTTCTGAACTGGTGGGCCGAGGCCGGCCTCCTGGGGATGGTAATCATGATTACCGCGACGTGCAAGTGCGTAATGGCGGGGTGGCGAGGGCTGGTTGCAAGCGGGTCGAGTTCGTGGACGAGAGGCCTATTGGTCGGTCTTGTCGGAGCGTACCTCAGCATCCTTTTCCACTACGTGTTCCATGCGTCGGTGTTCCGGAGGATGGATTGGGTCATCGTTGGCCTAATCCTGGCGGCCTCGTCCCCGCGTGGACGTCCGCTCGGCCTGTCATCTCAATCGGATGGGAACCGGCGGGTCACTGATCATGACACAAAACCACACGAGAAATTGTAAGCAAAAGCTGTCCGTCTGCCATGTGGTTACGAGATCCATGCTCGGCGGAGCGCAGCTCCAGATCGTGAGTCAAATCAAGAGCAACTCGTTGTGTGGGTGGGATCAGGCGCTGGTGGCGAACACCCGAACCAGACCCGAGGAGGGTACTATCGTTTCGCAAGTTAGGGGCCTGGGCGTCGAAATCTACTCAGTCAAAGAGCTGCGCAACGAGATCGTGCCGCCGCAGGATGCGATCGCGCTCCTGAAACTCCTTGCGTTTTTCCGACGGCATCGCTTCGATGTTGTGCATACGAACAGTACCAAGGCGGGACTTCTGGGAAGAGTGGCGGCACGCCTCGCGGGAGTTCCCGTGATCGTCCACACTGTGCACGGATGGGGTTTTCACGAATGGATGCCGTGGTGGAAGCGAGAGCTCCTGATCAGGCTGGAGAGAGTGGCCGTTCGGGCTGGCGACTGCCTCATCGCTTGCGCAAAGCGAGTCGCCGAGAAGGGGGTCGCCGTGGGCATCGGAGTCCCGGCAAATTACGCTGTCATCCAAGTAGGGATTGACAGCGAGAAGTTTTGTTGCAACGCGCTCTCCGCCGAGGAATCGAAGGTGCGCCTCGGTATCCCGTCGGCGACGCCGGTGGTTGGTTCGGTTATCCGGTTGGCAGAGCAGAAAGACCCGCTCACGCTTATCCGGACCTTCGCGATGATCGCGGGCGCGCGCCCGGAAGTACGCTTTCTCATCGTGGGGGATGGCCCTATGCGGGCGCAGGTGCAAGCCCTTGCGAGGGAGCTTGGTATTCTCGGGATGATGCGCATCACGGGCTTAGTGCAGAACGTCGCTCCCTTCCTGGCGGCATTCGACGTCTTTGTGACTACCTCCTTGTGGGAGGGCATGCCGATTGCTTTCCTTGAGAGTATGATCCTAGGTAGGCCGGTGGTTGCATGTGCGGTTGATGGGGTGAACGATCTCATTGACCATGGGAAAACGGGTTTGCTGGCTCCGCCCAAAGACGTGGAGACACTGGCGCGGCACGTGATCGAACTTCTGACTTACCCACATTTGCGGGATGCTATCGGGAAGGCGGGGAGAGAGGTCGCCAAGCAGTACGACGTGGAGAAGAGGTGCGCCGAGATCCGAAGACTTTATTGGAGCATGGGTAGATCAAAGGGCCTGTGGGCCGGGGAGATCCCATTCACGAGCCGCGGCGATTATCCGTCTCCGAGGGATTGAAGCCTTTGGTCCTCACAGGTTCACAAGGAGTCAGACAAGCTGAACGGTTTATCGTTACCGCAAAAGGTCTGAGGTGCGGTTCGAGCGACGCCACAAGAACCAAGTCCGGGACTATATAACCCGGGGCCCGCGTTTCCTCACCTTCTGGAGCGAGCCTTTCGGTTGGTTGAAGGATCGAACGGAACCTCCGGCGGGTTCCCGTAACCACAGAGGAGGTCACGGCACCTCTGCCGGTGAGCATCTCTGCCAGCGTGCGGAATGTCTTGATGAGGAGGGTAGCGAGGGCTTTCCAGTAGGGTGTCTCAAGACGAAAGCAGGGCACCGATTTCTCAACCCTCCGACTTGGCCGCAACGATGGGTGGATGCTTCATGCATATACCCGCTGCTTCGCCCCAATCTTGAGGGTCGGTGGCTGGGGAGCCAGCGAGGCCCATTCCCTTTCCGTCGGAGCTGAGCAGACATCAGAAGGACTTGGTGTCACAGCGTCTGTAGCATGGCCGGCTGGTACCGCGGCGGCAGGAACAAGCGCTTGAATCAGTTCATGAGGTTGCACGCCAGCAGGACCAGATGGAGCTACGGCTCCTTGGCGAGGGAGTTCTTGCTGGTGTTGCCGAGAGCATCCTTCCCCTTGAGTTGTTTATGATAGGATCAGCTCCGCGGCTGCGCGGCCCTTGTAGAGGCGCCAGAGATTGACCCGCTGGAGGCCCAGACTCGTGGCTCGCCGTCTTGTCGGGTCAAGGTCTGGATGAAGGTGTCAGAGCTCTACGCGGCAAGTCGAGCCTCCTGGAGCAGCCGCTCCGTGGCCGTATCCTCGGTGGCGAGGGCCGTGCGGGGCGGCGGCGACGCCGGTGGCGCGGGGGCTCGCGGGCGGCGTTGACGCCCAAAGGTGGATGATGCTGAAACGCGCTATGGATATCCTGTTCGCACTGCTCGGGCTGGTCGTGACCGCGCCGGTGTGGGGCATCCTCATGGTCGCCATCAAGCTGGAAGATGGCGGGCCAATCTTCTTCGGGCAGGATCGCTGGGGCAAGGACGGCAAGGCTTTCCGCGCTCTGAAATTTCGGTCCATGTGGGTGGCCAAGGCCCAGGTGGCGACTCAGGCGTGCGAGAACGATCCGCGGATCACTTGGGTGGGACGCCTGATGCGTCGCACCGCTTTGGATGAGCTGCCGCAGATCTTGAATATCCTGAAGGGTGACATGAGCTTTGTCGGCCCGCGATCCCTGCCGATCAACGAGCGTCAGCTCAACGACCCGCATCCGGACCTGTCTGACGACGCCATTCCGAACTTTGGCGTACGGAGCCGCGTCCAGCCTGGGCTAACGGGGCTAGCGCAGATTTGCGCGCCGCGCGATGTCAGTCGACGGAACAAGTTTCGCTACGACGCGCTTTACGTCCGGCGCCGGGGCCTCCTGCTAGATCTCCGCCTCATCCTGCTGTCAATCTGGATCTCGTTGAAGGGCGGATGGGAGCGGCGAGCCCGCCACGCGGGCATTCGGTCGAGTGTAAGAGCATGATGTCGACAGAGGATCTCACTCCCATCAAACGCTTTTCTGATAGGGAGGATTTATGGTTCGGGTCCTGGTGACGGGCGGCGCCGGGTACATCGGCTCGCATTTGGTGGACGCCCTGGTCAAGCGGGGGGACGAGGTCCTGGTGGTGGATAATCTCTCGACCGGAAAGGTCGAGAACATCCGCCACCTCCTGGGGCAGCCCGCCTTCCATTTCATCAACGATTCGATCCTGAACGAGTCCCTGCTGGAGCGCTTCGTCCCGTCCATGGACCGCATCTTCCATCTCGCCGCCGCCGTGGGGGTGCGCAACGTCCTCCAGGATCCCCTGGCCGCCATCAACACCAACGTCCGCGGGACGGAGGTCGTCCTGGGGCTGGCCTTCAAGTACTGGAAGCGGCTGGTCCTGGCGTCCACGT
>Ga0214473_10001159_pt1 | contig 35610 bp, 34 predicted proteins | sample RVTome_7_FD_203509 | JGI IMG/M metagenome (GOLD analysis project Ga0214473, IMG submission 203509) | Soil microbial communities from uranium-contaminated site in the Upper Colorado River Basin, Wyoming, United States - RVT98D197 | ecosystem: Environmental > Terrestrial > Soil > Contaminated >... | reverse complement strand
CATCGCACGCTTCAATTCCTCTACACTAACCTGTTGATCTTCCATGACTTAATCTCCTTTCTTATAAGGTTCATAAGTCACTATACACAAAGCAATTGCATCGCGCCAGAAAAAAACCTTACACACGATGTAAACGGCTGGGAAACCGCCGATGAACGCAGATAAACGCTGATTCTTCTCGCCACTAAGTCACGAAGTCACGAAGGTTATAAGTTATTGTTTCTTTGTGTCTTTGAGCCTTCGTGGCTGAATCGTAAATCGACAATCGTCAATCGTAAATCGAAAACCTGTCCTGATCGCGGCCGAAGGATAAACGCGGACCATAGCCACGAAGGCACAGAGTCACGAATTCCCAAACCATCAAGCGCTTCGTGCCTTGGTGACTTGGTGGCAAGAATGCAAAGTCTCGGAAACCCGGCCTTCTGTGGACGGAGTCAATCGTAAATAGTCAATAATAAATAGTCAATTGCCGTGGGTTTCCCACCACAATCTCGGATAGTCCTTCCCTTCGAGAATCCACCATAAGTCCTCCGTCCCGTTGGCCGTCTCACCCACAGAATCCCACCCGGCTTGACGGAACATCTTGGCCGTCCGCATCCCGGCGGCTGTCTTACCGTTCCGGGTCAAGGAGTGCCCGTTGTGCGTGCCGGAGGAACGCCTCAGCTTTCGCAACGGTCTCCTGCACTTGCTCGCATGTGATCTGGACAAACTCACGGTAGTCGCTGCCCTGCCTCAGCTCGAATGCCTCTTGCAGATGACGACCGTCTTCGAGAGGTAACTCTCCCGTCTTGACGAAATACCGGTTGAACAGGCTCAACACGCCGCTGTGCTTGCTGGCCCCAAGTCCTTTGGAGGCCAGCAACGCCAGGGCGCAGTAAAACATCGCGTAATAAGCGCGATTCACGGCATCCCGATAGTGGCCGGCACCGGACAACTTCCTCGCCGCATCCAGGGTCTCAGCGGCTTGGTCGAGCCGATAGGCGATCAGCTTGCGAAGATCTTCGTTCACAGGTGCTGTCCCTCCCGCCGAGCGGCCAACACCAACGGCGAGGATCGAAGAGGGCTGTCCTCCAGCTCCTGCGTTGTATAACAGGTCGCAGAAAAGACTCGGCCGCACTGCAATTGGGCCTCAAAGCAGATGCCGATGATCTCCTTCTGGATTTCCCAATCGATCCTCGGAAGCACTACGAGCAAATCGATGTCCGACTCCTCATCGAGCTGCCCGCGCACTGCCGAGCCGTACAGGATGACTTCCCTGGCACCGAATCGGTCTCTCAGGGTCTGCGTCACCCGCGACAAAGCATCGCGTTCCTCGTCGCTCATCTGCATATCCGTACTTCCCGTCGCTCGGACCGGCATCATTCGCGTTGCCGGACGAAACCTGCACCTGGTCCTCATCGATCAGCGCACAGCATAACCGGCAATCACAACCAAGTCAACCCCGGCGCGAGGCAACAGCCGCGTTTTGAATTTCAGGCTTTCGCTATTTGAATTTGTTTCGAGTTTCGATATTCGGATTTAGGACTTCCGCAGAGTGGTTCTATCTCATTGCGGTGCGGCTTGCCACCACAGACGCGGATAGTCCTTCCCTTCGAGAATCCACCAGATGTCCTCCGTGCCGTTGGCCGTCTCGCCCACGAAGTCCCACCCGGCACCCAGGAACGTCTTGGCAGTCCTTGGGCCGCAATCAAAATGTTCTTGAACCACGAATCACACCAATCACACGAATACCGAGTACATCAGTTCACCAAGCGCTCGGATTCGAGTTTTGGATAGTGCCCGAAGTTCACCAGGAGCGCCAGCTTCTTTCGCGTCGCCTTCAAGTAATTGATCGTCTGGGCCCGATGGTCGTCGCCCAGCGTCTTGGCCGCTTTCAATTCCACGATGATCTGATCGTAGCACAGGAAGTCCGGCTGATACGTCTGGTCGAGCCGGGTCCCCTTGTAGTACAACTCGATCTGCGGCTTCTCCTGGAACGGAATTCCCTCCCACTGAAACTCGCGCCGCAGGGCCTCCTGATAGACGGCTTCGAGGAAACCGCTGCCCAGCTCGTTGTACACCTCGAAGCACGCCCCAATGATGCGGTAGCTTTCCTCCTTGAACAGTATTTCGTTCGACATTCTGTTCGCCTCTGCTTGCCCATTCGTGTGATTCGTGTCATTCGTTGTTTCAATCAATCATCAATTCCGTCCTTCGACCACAAACCAACTGTTTTTGAACCACCAATCACACCAATCACACGAATTCAATCTGTCTGCCTTTCCTTGGTTCATTGGTGTGATTCGTGCTATTCGTTGTTTCAAATCAATCCTCAATTCCGCGCTTCCCACCACAGGCGAGGATAGTCTTTGCCTTCGTTGATCCACCAGATGTCCTCGGCGTCAGCAACCGGCTCGCCTATAGCGTCAAGTCGGCCTAAGGTACTGCGACTTGGAGCGAGAAGGTCTTCAGCGGCTCCACACCTTCTTCCCACGGCCTGCGATAGACGAGCTTGAGAGTCATCTGCCCTGGATTGACCGCCTTGAAATCGAAGCTTTCCCACCCACCAGCCCCGACAAGGGGTGGATCGCCTGTCTCGCGCGGCTTGAACTGTGCCTCGCCCATCTGCTCCACGATGGAGTCCTGGTGATCCACCCATTCCCATCGATACCCCGTACTGGGATTCGATTCGAGCGTAACGGTAAATATCTGGCCCAGCGCAACCGTGACCCGTCCGTCATACGGTTCCCACCAGAGGCGGGGATAATCCAACCCTTCGGCAATCCTCCAAACGTCGTTGGGACCGTTGGCCGTCTCGCCCACAAAGTCCCAGCCGGCGTCGAGGAACGTCTTGGCTGTCTGCATCTCAGCGGTCGTCTTGCCCGTGCCCCCGGCACTTATCGTCTGGCCTGAACTCTCGATATCCCAGTATGAGTCCCAGATTATCACCTTGCTGGCGTGCCCTATCAGCCCCCCGACATCATTCTGGCCCCTGACAGCACCAGTGCTGTAGCACTGAGTCACAGTGTTAAGCTGGCATGTGCCCACCAACCCACCGATGCACCAACCTGCGCCGTTGACCACACACGTGCTATAGCACTGAACTAGATAACCGGTTTCTTCGCACCCCACCAGCCCACCGACATTGTGCGTGCCACTAACCACCCCGCTACTGTAGCACTGAATCACAGCACCGTTGTTTTGCCCCACCAGGCCCCCGACATCCGATTCGCCACTGACCGCACCGGTGCTGTAGCAGCGGGTCAGAGCACCATCGTTCCACCCCACCAGGCCACCGACGCCTCCACCGGCGCGGACCGTGCCGGCGCTATGGCACTCGATGATTTCGGCGTCTGGCCACACGTATGCGGCCAACCCACCGATTTCTCCACCTGAACCAGCAACGTTGGCATCTACTATCCCCAGGTTTCTCGCTTGGCCCCGTAGTTGGCCAAACAAGCCCAGGTCGTCTTGCCCCGTGATCGTCAAACGGGAGATCACGTGCCCCTTGCCGTCAAAGACGCCGGTGAAGGAAGTCTCCTCTTCATCCCAGGGGTTTAACTGCACTGGCGCGATGACGGCCTTGTCGAACACCTTGCGACCGGGCAGATTCGGGTCCAGGTCGATGTCGGCGGTCAGGATGAAATGCTTGCCGTAGTCTTCGGGCGTCTCGCCGAGTGCGATCAGGTCCTCTGCCGTGGCGATCTGGTAGGGGTCGTTCGGCTCTCCCGTCCCGCCGCTATACTTCTGCCAAGACAGAAGGGGGTAGGTTTGGCCCTCGACGATCTTCCAGATGTCCTCGGTCCCGTTGGCTGTCTCACCCACGAAGTCCCACCCAGCGTCAAGGAAGGTCTTGGCTATCTGCATTTCAGCCGTCGTCTTGCCGGTACCCTCGGCACTGGATGCTCGGCCAGAGATTTCGGTGTCCCAAAAAGAGGCATTAGGCACGGATGACCCTCCAGAGCCCAATAGCCCACCCACGTTGCTTTCGCCCGTCACTGGCCCGGCAGAATAACAGCGGGAGATACGCTGTCCGTACAACTCCGTATAGGTCTCCCCAATGAGCCCACCGACGTATTCGCGGCCCAAGACACTGGCCCTGGAGTAGGAATCCTGGACCCTCTTCGTCTCGCTCGCGTATCCTATTAGCCCCCCGACACTTTCTGTGCCTGTGACCATGCCCGTGCTGTAGCACTCCGTCACAGAGCAGTGCCAGCCTTCGCCTACCAGCCCCCCGACATTCACGATACCCTGAACTGTCCCGGCGCTATGGCACTGGATCACAGGGGAGTAAGAGTTCATCCCTATCAGGCCCCCGACTCCCCCTTCGCCGCTGACAGCCCCCATGCTGTAGCAGCGGGTCAAGGTCCCGTAGTCCTCGTAGCCATGCACCCCTACTAACCCTCCAACAGAGTCATTGCCACTGACCACGGCGATGCTGTAGCAGTCGGTCAAGCTGCCGCAGTTGTACCCCACCAGGCCACCGACATTCGCGCGCTCACCGCTAACCGCACCGGTGGCATAGCAGCGGGTCACAGTCCCCCCTGGCTCATACTCGTCAGCCGCCCACACAACTTCCCCATTGCATGCCACCAAGCCGCCGACATAGGAGCCAGAGCCGCGTACATCGGCATCGACAATGCCAAGGTCCCTGACCTCGGCCACGTCTAACAGTTGCCCGAAAAGGCCTACGTACTCCCCACCCCGGATCGTCAGATGCGAGATTACATGGCCGTGGCCGTCAAAGACACCACTGAAAAGAGTCCCCTGCAACCAACGCTCCATATCGTTGACATCGGGTGCGATGACGGCCGTGGCGAAGACCTTGCGGCCGGGGAGGTTGGGGTCCAGGTCGATGTCGGCGGTGAGGATGAAGTGCTTGTCATAGTCTTCGGGTGTCTCACCGAGGGCAATCAGATCGGCGGCCGTGGCAATTTGGTACGGGTCATTCGGCTCTCCTGTTCCGCCGCTGTATTTGGCGTGAGCAGGCAGTACAAACAGACACGTGATCAAGATTAGAAACAGAGTTCTCATGGTCCATATCCTCCAATGCTGAGGCAAACCGCAATCATTTACGAAACCGCTATAACGGAAACTCGAAGCACGAAACCCGAAACAAATTCAAATCTCGAATGACAGAAAAAGTCAAACACGGGCCGCAGGCCCGTCGGTCTTGAATATTATGATTTCGTTCATTTATGCTTGTTTCGAGCTTCGATATTCGCATTTCGGATTTCCACCACCCAGTGGTTTATCGGCGTTCATCGGCGTTCATCAGCGGTTCCAAGCTGTTCTGGTGGTTGAGCAGCCTGTGGCTACGCGATGGGATCGGGCAAGGGATTGTCCGCAAAGTCCGTGAGTTTTTCACAGTCGCCATTTTCGATCCTCCGCCCCCCAACTTTGTGTAATAGGGTCATCAACAGCTTTTCCCATTATTCACTGATGTGTAGTGTACCAGAGAAGGATTGGCCGCGTCAAGGGAAAAAAAGGCTGGAAAAGCGGCAGCGGCTGGTATATCGTATGGCCGGTGCCAGAATTTTTGGCTAATGAAGTGGATTCCTGCCCGTTCGGCTTCGCTCAGGGCAGGCTTTTCGCAGGAATGACAAGATAGTGTCATCTGTGGAATCTGCGGATGAGATTTATACTGATTGACAAGGTTGTTTCGCTGGAGCCGGGCAGGCAAATCAGGACGGTCAAGAACGTCTCGTTGTCCGAGGAGTACCTGGCCGACCATTTTCCGACGTTCCCGGTGCTGCCGGGCGTTCTGCTGCTGGAAGGGCTGATCGAGTCGGCCTCGTGGCTGGTCCGCTTGAGCGAAAATTTCGCCCATAGCATGATATTGCTTGAAGAAGCGCGAAATGTGAAGTATAAGAGCTTCTTGGCGCCCGGCTTCCAAATCGAATATACCGTCGAGGCCAGGACCATCGAAGAGAACGTCAGCAGCTTTAGCGGTTTTGGCGTATCGTGCGACGAGCGAATCGTCGAGGCCCGGTTCGGGCTGAGGCATTTTAATCTGGCCGACGAGAATTCGGCGATGGCCGCCGTGGACGCCAACGTAATTGAAAGTTTGAAGGAACGATGGAAACTGTTGCAATAGTTCGCCACAAAGCCACTAAGGCACAAAGCGCAAGAGAATAATGAATAATGAATAATGAACGCCGAACACCGAAGTCCTTCGCCGTTCGATATTCGATGTTCGATATTCGATCTTCGTTTTTTCTCGTGTCTTGGTGTCTTGGTGGCAAAACGAATTGAACACGGGAGGTAACAGAGGTATGGCAGTGAGTCGGGACGAAATCGTACAGAAGGTTCAGGAGGTTCTGGTCGATGCACTGGGCGTTGACGACGACGAAGTGACGATTGAGGCGACCCTGATGGGCGACCTGGGGGCCGAGAGCATTGACTTTCTGGACATTGTATTTCGGCTGGAAAAAGCGTTCGGCATAAAGATTCCCCGGGAGGAACTGTTTCCCGCCGAGAATCTGATGACGAATTCGGAGTTCATCCATAACGGCAAATTGACGGAAAAAGGGCTTACCGAGCTGCGGGAAAAGATGCCGCATACCGACTTGTCGAAATTTGAAAAGAACCCCGATATCAATAAGCTGGGCGACTTGTTCACCGTCGGTGCCATTGTGAACTACGTTAACAATAAGCTCAACGCCCCTTAGGGGCGGACAAATGCTGTGCGTTGGATTTGGATAGACAAGTTTATCGAATTTGACAGCGGCCGGCGCGCCGTGGCGATCAAGAACGTTACGCTCGCCGAGGAGCATTTGCACGACCACTTCCCAGGCTACCCCGTTATGCCCGAGAGCCTGTGTATCGAGGCCATGGCCCAGACGGCCGGAATTCTCGTCGGCGAGGCGGCCAAGTTTCAGGAGAAAGTCATCCTGGCAAAGATCAAGAAGGCCGTTTTCTTCCACTACATCAAGCCGGGCGACACACTGAAGCTGGAAGCATCCATCGAATCGTTCGCCCCCGAGGCGGCCAGCACGACCGGCAAAGTCACCTGCGACGGCAAGCTTCTCGCTGAGATCGATCTGATGTTCAGCCACATCGATCAGAACCTCGCGGGCAAGCAGTTTCCGAAGGAGAACTTCGTGTTCAATACCGGCACCTCGGTATTCGAGTCTCTCCTTCGCGACGTGCTCTCGCGGACCGAGAAGTCGGAGCAAATCCGATGAGATCGCATCGCGTGGTCATTACCGGCTTTGGCGCGATCACCCCCCTTGGATTAACCGCTGCCGAGACGTGGGTGTCTCTTTGCGAAGGCAGGAGCGGGATAAGCCGAATCACGGCGTTCGATCCCGTGGGTTTCACCTGCAAAATCGCCGGCCAGGTCCCCGAGTACAGAATACAGAACTACGTACCGAAGAGCCACCGCAAGGCGATCAAGCTGATGTCGAGAGACATCGAGCTGGCCGTCATCGCGGCCAACGAGGCGCTCGTGCACGCCGGCCTGGTGACCAAAGGCATCGATCCCGAGAAGGTCAACATCGATTCGCGGCGGGTGGCGATCAACCTGGGAGCGGGGCTGATAAGCTGCGACATGGTCGAACTGGCCCCCGCGGTGGCAGCCAGTGTCACCGACGGGACGTTCGACATTCACAAGTGGGGCAAAGAGGGCCTTGACCTGGTGACGCCGCTGTGGCTGTTGAAATATCTGCCGAACATGCTCGCGTGCCATATCGGCATCATCCACGACATTCAGGGGCCGAGCAATACGATAACCTGCGCCGAAGCGTCGGGCCATCTGGCGATTGCCGAAGCGGCCCAGACGATTGCCCGAGGCGATAGTGACATTGCTTTGGCCGGCGGCGCGGAGGCAAAGGTCAATCCGATCGTCTTGATCCGCCAGTGCCTGATCAAAAGAGCGACCACGCAGAGCAATGATGAGCCGGCGGCAGCGTGCCGGCCTTTTGACGCCGATGCCAGAGGCTCCGTGTTTGGTGAGGCGGCCGGAGTTGTCGTTCTTGAGAATCGCGAGCACGCCGAGAACCGCGGCGCCAGGATTTACGCCGAAGTCGCCGGCCTGGGCCAGAGCAATAACATCAATCCCGCGTATGAGCGTCTTGAGCCGGACGGCAAAGGGGTTCGAATTGCGATAGAGAAGGCGATGGCCGAAGCGCAGATCGAGCCGGATGAGCTGGACCTGATCATCCCGCACGGAACGGGGATACCCGCCGACGACCTGGCCGAAGCCAGAGCGATTCGCGCGGCGCTGGGTGAAGCAGCGGCCAAGATACCGGTCTGGCCCACCAAGAGCATGTTGAGCAACACGGGCGCAGCGGCCGGAGCCGTTGATGTTGTCGCCGCTGCGTGCGCGATAAGAGACGGCAAGATACCTGCGGCGAAGAACTACGACAAAAAAGCCCAAGGCTGCGACCTGAATATTGCGACCGAACCGCGCGAAGCGGACATTCGATACGCGCTGAGTTGTAGTTACAGCTACGGCGGACAAACCGCCGCCGTGGTGCTGAAAAGGCCGTCTTGAATATCGAATATCGAATAATGAATATCGAATGATGAAGTGAACACATGACTGAGCGCGTTGTCATAACCGGCATAGGTATTGTCTGTCCGCTGGGTCACGACGTCGAGACGTTCTGGCGGGCCATCCTGGCGGGCGAAAGCGGCATGGCCAAGACTACCATCTTCGATGCCTCGACGTTCCCCACAACCTTCGACGCCGAGGTCAAGGACTACGACTTTACGAAGTACACGAAGAATCCAGAGCTGCACAAGCACAGCGACCGCGGCTCCGGGTTTGTCCTCGGGGCGGCGGCCCAGGCCTGCCGGCAGGCGGGGATCGACGTGGAAACCGGCGATCCGGCCGACGGGATCGACCGGAGCCGCTTGGGAATCTACCTGGGGGCGGGCGAAGGCTCGGTGGACAACGACGTATTCTTCGGTGCCATCCTCGAAGGGTGGGACGCTCAGAAGAACCAGATGGACTGGGGCCGCTGGGCGCAGGTTGCTTTCGGACGGATGGATCCCATGCGCGAGCTCGAGCAGGAGCCGAACATGCCCGCGGCTCATCTGGCCGTGTTCACCGGTGCTCGCGGGCCGACGCGAAGCTGCCTGACCGCCTGTGCGGCCAGCACGCAGGCCGTCGGTGAATCGATGGCGATGATTCGCAAAGGGGACGCCGACGTGATGATCGCCGGCGGCGCCCATTCGATGATCCACCCGCTTGGCGTAACGGGCTTCAACCGTCTGACCGCCCTATCGACGCGAAACGACAGTCCGCAGACGGCGTCGCGGCCCTTCACCGCCAGCCGGGATGGCTTTGTTCTCGGCGAAGGTGCTGCGGTCCTGATTCTCGAATCCCTGAGCTCGGCGAAGAAACGAGGCGTCAAAATCGTAGCCGAGATGATTGGCTACGGAAGCAGCACCGATGCGTTTCGCATTACCGATATGCACGAAGAAGGCCGAGGGGCGATCCAGGCCATGACTGCGGCCCTGGACGACGCGGGCATCAGCTACAAAGCCGTGGACTATATCAACACGCACGGCACCAGCACCGCCGAGAACGATTCGATAGAGACCAAGGCGATCAAAGCGGTCTTCAAAGAGAAGGCCAAGAGCACCCCCGCCAGCAGCGTCAAGAGCATGTTAGGCCACCTGATCGGCGCCGCCGGGGCCGCTGAGCTGATTACCTGCGTCCTGGCCATCCGCGACGGCATTCTCCCGCCGACCATGAACCTGAACGACCCGGACCCGGCGCTGGATTTGGACTACGTCCCCAACAAGCCTCGCAAAATGCCGGTCAACATCGCGATGAACGAGTCCTTCGGCTTCGGAGGACAGAATGACGTGGTCATTGTCAAGAAGTGGGAGTGACGCTCTGGGCGAACGGCGGAGATCGGGTTATCAGGATATCAGGGAATCAGACTGTAGGGTGTGCAACTTGTTGCACACGCTGACTCAATCGGGTCATAGCATGTCAGCCCGATCCGCGTGGGCAAGAACGGAATTTGCCCACCCTACCCATGCCAGCAAGCCCCATTTTCTCGGGGGAAAGTGGCAGCGAGACTGGAGACGAAAAGTGGATAGAGAAGCGAGTCACGAGCGGCGAACAACGAAGGACGAACTATGATCGACATTAGACAGATACGAGACAACCCACAGCAGTTCAAAGATGCCTGTTCGGCGAAAAAATTCGACGTCGATATCGACAGGCTGATTGCGGTCGATGCCGAATTGAAAACCGTCAAGCAGCAGTCGCAGGACGTTTCCACCGACAAGAACCGTATCGGCAAGTCCATACCGAAGCTCTCGCCGGATGAAAAACAGTCGGCACTTTTGCAGCTCTCGCAGCTTAAGCAGCGGGAGGCGGAATATAATGAGCGTCTTGAGAGTCTCCAGCCGCAGTTCGACGAGCTGATGCAGCAGGTGCCTCAGCCGGCGGACGACGACGTGCCCCTGGGCAAGGATGATACCGAAAACATCGAGATTCGCAGAGAGGGGCAAGTCCCCCACTTCGATTTCGAGCTGAAGGACCACGTCCAGTTGGGCCTTGCACTGGGCATTATCGATATCGAGCGCGGCGTCAAACTGGCCGGCAGCAGAAACTACTTCCTCAAGGGCGACGGCGCCCTGCTGCATTGGGCGGTCCTGCGCTTTGCGATGGACCTGATGGTCGAACGGGGCTATGTCCCCATGTCGGTGCCGCTGTTGATGAAAGATGAGGCGATGCGAGGTACCGGCTATTACCCCGGCTCCGAAGAGCAGACCTACCGCATGGAGAAAGACGAGCTCAACCTGGTCGGGACCGCCGAGGTGCCGCTGACGGCCTTTCGCATGGGCGAGATCCTGGACGCTGGCGAGCTGCCGCTCAAGTACGTGGGCTTGTCGAGCTGCTTTCGGCGCGAGGCCGGCGCCGCGGGCAAGGACACCTACGGCCTCTACAGAATCCATCAGTTCGACAAGGTCGAGCAGGTCGTCGTCTGCGCCAATAGCGCCGAAGAGAGCAACAAATACCACGAAGAGATTTTGGCCAACGCCGAGGCGGTCATGCGGGCGCTGGGACTGCCCTACCGCGTCGTGAACGTCTGCACCGGCGACCTGGGCCGGGGTCAGGCCAAGAAATACGACATCGAGGCGTGGATGCCCTCACGCGGCAATTATTGCGAGACCCACAGCGCCAGCAAATTCTACGAATTCCAGGCCCGGCGCATGAACCTCCGCTATAAAGAGCCGGCGACGAAAAAGAACCTCTTCTGCCACACGCTCAACAACACCGTCGTTGCCTCGCCGCGAATACTGATACCCATCTTAGAGCTTTACCAGAACGCCGACGGCTCGGTGACCATCCCGCAGGTCCTGCGTCCCTACATGAACGGAAAAGAAAGAATCACTTGAGGTCTTCAGCCAAAGGAGCCTGACATGACCAGCAAAGAAGTCATCGAGTTTGCCGCGAAAAACCCCATCTTTGCTCTTGCCACGACCGACGGCGGCCGGCCCCGCGTTCGCATGATGATGCTGTACCGGGCCGACGACAATGGGCTTATCTTCACCACCGGCCGAGACAAGGACGTCAACAAGCAATTGCAGGCAAGCCCGGCCGTTGAGATGTGCTTCTACGACGCCGCCCAGGGCCGGCAGGTCCGAATCGAAGGCAACGTCGAGATGCTCAACGATTTGAAACTGAAAAAACAGATCGTCAAAGACTTCCCCTTCCTGAAGCCCTGGGTCGAAAGCCAGGGCTACGACGTGATGGCGACCTATCGCCTCAAGAGCGGCAAGGCCGTCACGTGGACCATGGAAACAAACTTCGAGCCCAAACAGTACATCCAGCTTTGAGCTACGGCGGAAATTAGATCCGTTCGACAGGCAGTTGACCGGAAGAAATCTTCACGAGCAGGTGTTAATCGCCTGTCCTCCTGTCTTCGTTACGCTCGGTTTGAGTCATCTGCGCAGGCTTTTGTGAACAGCCTTCTTCAGCGGCGGCAAATCATTTTTGCAGGTTTCCCAGACGATCATTGTATTCACGCCGGCATAATCGTGTATGAGGACATTGCGCATATCAATTATGTCCCGAAAAGGTATTTCCGGATTCCCCCTGCAAAAATCTTTGCTCAGTTTGCTCGTGGCTTCACCGATAATCTCCAGCTCTCTGACAACGGCATCTACCATCATCCTGTCGGCGGTAAACTGATCATAGCTTGCGATGCCAAGGTATTGTTCTATCGCTTCGATGGCATCGTTGATATGACCGAGATATAAGGTGTCATCTTTCATAGACGGTCTCGGCCTGCTGAAGTACAGCGTCTTTGATGTATTTGCTCAAAGCCTGAGGTGTTACCATATCGACCTCAAGCCCCAGCATTTCGCACAAAGCTCTGCGAATCCGGACGTACTTGAAAAACCCCACGTGCGCGTCCTCAGTAAAATCGATTAGGACGTCCACGTCGCTGCTTTCTTTTGCCTCGCCGCTGACGTACGAGCCGAAGATGGCCAGCCGTTTTATGTCACTGACGTAGGCGCACTCTTTCACAGCCTTTAGCAGTTTGTCCTTTATTTCTTCCTTGTTCATAATGATTCAGTGTAAAGTCAACGCTTATTCATGTCAAATAAATCAGAGCAAAGATATTTCCGGATCCCCGCCCGCCCATTCCTGTTTTTCGCCAGCAACCAGCAACAAATCGACAATCCCCCTTGCGTCTTTTGTTATTGGGTTGTACTCTGTTCCGCCATGGACGAGGTACGGCGGAAGTTAGAGCTTATCGACAGGCAATTGGCCCGGCGGAATCTTCACGAGCAAATCATCAGCACGTGTCCCCTGCTGTTTGTCGCCGCCGGTCTTATCGCGGGAATCTTGATACAAAGCGTATTTCCCTTACCGGTTCCCGTGTGGTTCGTCCTGCTTGGCGTGCTCGCGGTGACGGCGGTTGTTTCCTTTTTCATCCACCGGCTCTCTTCTGTGAGCCGATATGTCACGGCGTATCTGGCCCTGAGTTGTTTCGTCTGCCTCGGTGCGATTCGGCTGATGGGATACGGCCGGCCGCAGCCCAGTGACATCCGCCATCTGGTCCCCGATGAGCGCAAGCTGGCAACGATTCGCGGGCGGATTGTCACCGAGCCATACGTCAATAGATACGCCGGCTGGAAATTCGCCCGATTCAAGCCCACCGACCCGGCCACCAGCTTCTATCTGAAGGTCAGCGAAGTCGAGACCGCTACCGGCTGGGCGAAGGTGGCCGGCACGATCCGCGTGCAGGTCGGTGAGCCGGTCGTGGACTTAAGGGCCGGCGACGCGATCCAGGCGTATTGTTGGCTGGAGCGGTTTGGACCTCCCACGAACCCGGGCCAGTTTGATATGGCCGCATATCTGGCCAGAAGGAACATCTTTGTGGCTGCCTCCGTCACGTCGCGGGACGCCATCACGCTGCTGCAAAGCTCCGCCGCCGGAGCGCTGGCAAGGCTGAAGACGCATGTCACTCGGGCTGCCACGCAGGCTCTATTAGGTGACCTGCCCCAGGAACAGGAAGGCGCCGGCCGGGGCCTCCTGGAGGCGCTGCTGTTAGGCTACAGGCGCGACATCGATAGCACCACGTATGAGGCCTTTCGCAAGACGGGGCTGCTGCACATCGTCAGTCTCTCCGGAATGCACTTCGCCATCCTGATAGGAAGCATCTGGTGGTTCTGCAAGGTCGCCGGGTTGCTCAAGAAGGCACGTGCGGCCGTCTGCGTGGGGGCCATAGCTGTCTTTCTATTAGTTGTTCCTCCGGCGGCGCCGACGGTAAGGGCCGCCATCATGAGCGTGGTGTTCTGCGCATCCTATTTCTTTCGCCGGCGTCCGAGCGCCTATAACGCACTGGCTTTGTCCGCCATCGTGCTTCTGCTTATCAGGCCGACGCAATTGGTCGAGGCGGATTGGCAGCTATCGTTCAGCGCACTTCTCGGAATCCTCCTTTTCACCGGCAGGCTTGAAAACCTGCTGCACGGGGCTGCGGCTGGCTGGTTTGCGATGGATCCAGCCGAGCGCGGCGCATTCGGCTCGCGAGCAATCAGGTATTTCGGCCGCCAGGTGAACAGGGCCTTCTGTGCGGGCCTTGCCGCCTGGCTGGGTTCGGCGGGCGTTTTGCTCTACCATTTCTATACCATCACGCCGTTGGCGAGCCTCTGGACGGTGCTGGTCTCTCCGCTGGTGAGCGGGATCCTGACGCTCGGATTTCTGAAGATACTTCTGTCTTTTCTGCTGCCGTCGTTAAGTGTTGTTCTCGGGTGCATTGTCACCCTCCTGGCGGACTGGCTGATCGGGCTTACAGAGCTTTTCGCTCGCGTAGAAATCTCCCAGATTCTGATAGGCCGCGTCTCGGTCGTCCCTGTTATCCTGTATTATTTCCTGGTTATCTTTGTGGCGTTTGTCAGTATCCGGCGGGCTTTTCTCAAGCCCGCTATCGCCATCGTTACGATTTCAGTGCTGGTTTGCTCGCTGGGTGTTGGGGTGCTAGAGAAGAAGCATCGAGCCAACCTGGTGCTGACCTGTCTCGACGTCGGCCACGGCCAGGCGATAGTGGCGCAACTGCCGGGAAAGGCAAACGTCTTGTTCGACGCAGGCTCGCTGCACCGAAGCGACGTTGGCACGCGAATCGTCGCGCCGTTTCTCGACTATTCGGGAATCGGCCAAATCGACGCTGTCATCATCAGCCACAACGACACCGACCACATCAACGGCGTCCCGGAGATTGTGGGGCACTGCAGGGTCGGCAGCGTCTATGCCGATGAGGCTTTTTTTGACGGGGCGGATGAGTGGGGAACGGCGAAGTGGCTCAATGATTGCCTGCAGGAGAAGGGGCTTGAAATTAAACACCTGCCCGAAGCCTTGAGTTTGAACAGCAGCGCCAGTGTAAAAGTGCTTTGGCCCAACGAGCACGACGATGAGAGTCACAACGTCACTGACAACGACCGGTCGCTGGTGTCGCTGATAGAATTTGCGGGCGCTAAAATCCTCTTATGTTCCGACATCGAAGAATTTGCCCAGACGGAGCTTCTTGCCTTGTATCCGGGGCTGAGGGCCGACGTTGTCGTTGTCCCTCATCATGGCTCGGCCAAGACGCTGGGCGCCAATTTTCTGGCGCATCTCGACACGAGCGTCGTAATATGCAGTTGCGACCGGGCCCAGTATGAGAGAATGATCGGCGATTCTGCCTCCACGCCGTTTTCTCCGAACCGGGCCAAATCTTTCTACACGGCCAGAAACGGAGCGATTCGGGTCTGTGTGAGCGAGGACGGGACCGTTCAAACACACGTTTCGGCCTGGTAACTGGTGATTGGTAATTGGTGATTAGTGATCGCGCAGCAGCGTTCACTCACCAATCACTATTCACCATTCACCAGCCTGAGAACGAGCCTCCGCCCCGGCGCTCGGCGGAACGGTGGCTTCCTTATGCCTTTCCCCTTATGTGCACGACGATTTCGACGCGGCGGTTCTTGGCTTTGCCGCTGGCCGTCGCGTTAGACGCGATGGGCCGGCTCTCTCCACAACCCACGGCGCGGACTTCGTCTTCGGGAATTCCCCGCTGGATAAGATACCGGGAAACCGTCAGCGCACGCTGAGCGGAAAGCTCCAGGTTATCTTTCCATTTCGATTTCTTGATGGGATCGGTATCGGTATGGCCCACGACGTCAACCTGCTTTCCGCTGTATTTCTCTCGCAAGACGGACCGGATGTGGTCGAGCTCCGCGATGGTGGCCGACTTGAGGGTTTCTTTTCCGGAATCGAAGAGGATCGCATTCGGAAGGGTGACGGTGATTGTTCCGGCGGCCGCGTCAAAAGCGACGTCGTAGCCCGCGCCAAAACCGGAGGCCTCAGCCGGCGTCTTGCGCTTCTGCTCGATCTGCCTCTGCAGCTCTTCGATGGTCTGCTGGCCCTGCGAGACCTGGTCGGCAAGCACGCCCTTCTCCGACCTTTCGCGATCGAGCAGGCCCTTGAGGTTCTCATGCTCCACCGACAAAGCCTGATACTTCTTCTCCCAGTTCGTACAGCCTGACAAAAGAGCAAACGAGACAAGAGACGTGAACAAGGCCATGGTTTTCTTGTTGGCTATCCGCATTTGATATCTCCTTACAATGCCCAAATATGAATCCTTTTTTTCTCTACCGATAGAAGATAAAACCAATCCGGTTCAGAATCAAGTCGTGAAGAATCATAACAACAAATATTCCTAAAGACAAGAAAGGGCCGTATGGAATTTGTCGAATTTTTTTAAAAAACATTTGGCGGGCCACCCACGCCAGGCCGAAAAACGGCGCGACGAAAAACGCAATCACGACGGAAAACGCCCCGATGACGGCTCCCGCGGCTCCCATCAAGTGCACGTCGCCCAATCCCATAGCTTCTTTTCCAAAGGCCAAAGTGCCGAAGATGCGGATGGCCCAGACAATGCCGCAGCCGATGAAGTAACCCCAGAGACTTCCCAGAAACCCCGCAACGACAGGACGTTGCGAAAAACTCTGCCAAAAGGCGCGCGCCGGCTCGACGTTGGCGCTCAGCCAGAAAGCGGCGTACGCACAAACGATAATCGGAAGCAGGAAGATGATTTCTCTGCCCGCTTCGAGCCGATGGTTGAATCGCTGGTCCGCTGATTCTTCACCTGCTGCGCGGGCACCGTCCTTGGCGGCGATGTTTTCCTCTTCGCCGCGGCTGCCGTCCGCAGCGGCGGATTCATAACTTCTTTTGAGCACGCCGGTTGCCAGCAGCGCCAGCGACAGCGCCATCCCGACGGTTGCTCCCACCGCCAAAGCGCCCGTCCCAGGGGAAGCCATCGGCAAGAGCGAATACGCTTTATTCAGCGCCGGGTCGATAACGTAGCCGCCGAGCGCCGAGCCGACGAGCCCCACGGCGGTGACCAGCCAGCAGATGGATAACGGAATGATCCATCGCTCCAGGTCGATTGCCGAGGCGGCGATGAAAGCCGCCAGCATGGTGACGTGAAGCAGATAGATCAGCCAGCCGCGGTCCGAAAACGGCTGGACGGTTTTCCGTAGGTCGGTGCGAAAGTATAAAATGAACAAGCCCAGGAAGACCAGACCCGTCAGCAGCTCGATCGCAAAGTATCGCGGCGAAATCGGCGCTTTACAGTATCGGCACTTGCGGCCCAGAACGAGCCACGAAATGAGCGGGATATTATCATAGAAACGAATATGCCGGCCGCACGAAGGACACGCCGAGGGCGGCGAGACCAGGGATTTGTCACGCGGCAGGCGATAGACGACGACGTTCAGAAAACTGCCGATGCAGCAGCCAAACGTAAGAATAAAAACAAACCATATCCAATCCGGTACCGCCACGAGGGTGCCGAGCAGTGGAAAGTGCCTAAAGTGCAAAGTGCCTAAAATTGCAGAATCCAACATTCAGATCCATCCTAAGTGTTTTCTTGTCGATACCAGCCACGCAACTTTAGTCACTTTAGCTCACTTTGTACTTTTCGTCTCTTTGTTGACCACGGCGGCGACTCTCGCCGGCAGGCCGAACAGGCGGATAAAGCCCTTGGCGTCGGTCGGGTCGTATTCGGCGCCCATTTTGAAGCTGGCCAGGTCCGTCCGGTACAAGCTGTTCGGACTTGTCACGCCGGCTAATGTGCACCGCCCTTTGAACAGCTTCAATCTTACGCCGCCGCTGACGTTGCGCTGCGTGACATTGACGAAGGCATCGAGGGCTTCACGCAACTGGCTGAACCACAGGCCGTAATAGACAAGCTCTGCGTATTTCAATGCGACCTGCTGCTTGTAGTGCATGGTCTCACGGTCCAGGGTCAGGCTTTCCAACGCGCCGTGCGCCGTCAGAAGAATGGTTCCCGCCGGCGTCTCATAGACACCCCTGGATTTGATGCCGACCAGCCGGTTCTCGACCAGGTCCGCCTGGCCGACGGCGTGTTTGCCGCCCAGCTCGTTCAGCGTCTCGATCAGCTTCACGCCGGTTGTCAGCTTGCCGTTGTATTTGACCGGCACGCCCTCGCAGAACCCTATGGTCACATAGTCCGGCTTGTCGGGCGCTTTGGAGACCGGCCGGGAGATCACGAACAAATCGTCCTTCGGCTCGTTGGCCGGGTCCTCAAGGTCGGCCCCCTCGTGGCTGATGTGCCACAGATTGCGGTCGCGCGAGTAGATCTTCTTTTTGCTTTGTTCGATTGGAATTTTGTGCTTGCGGGCGTAATCGACCGCCGCTTCGCGAGACGTGAGCGTGAACTTCGGGTCCTTCCAGGGGGCGACGATTTTCAACGCCGGATCGAGGGCCATGTAGGTCACCTCGAACCGCACCTGGTCGTTGCCTTTGCCCGTTGCGCCATGGGCGACGGCCGTGGCGCGTTCGGCGTGGGCCACCTCGACCTGATGCTTAGCGATCAAGGGCCGGGCGATGCTCGTGCCCAGCAGGTAGCTGTTTTCATAAACGGCGCCCGCTTTGAGCATGGGCCAGAGGTAATCTTCCACGAATTCCTTGCGGAGGTCTTTGACGATGCACTTGGCCGCCCCGCTGGCCAGGGCTTTTGCCTTGATGCCGGCCAATTCATCGCCCTGACCCAGCTCCGCGGCGAACGCGATCACTTCGTATCCGTAGGTTTCCCGCAGCCAGGGCAGGATCACACTGGTATCCAAGCCCCCGCTATACGCCAAAACTACTTTTTCACGTTTTCCTGCACTTCTTGCCATTGAATATATGTCCTTAACAAATTTACTGTTCCGATCGCAGCACATTGCGGGCCGCGTCACGAAATCGCCGGCAACTATGCTCAGCCCGGACTGCTGATTCGGCGTCGGCCGTCTCGCCCGGGTAGTTAAACATTACGGCCAGATCCGAAATATACGCAAGGTCTTCTCGAAAGCTCTCCCAGCCCGGCTCGACGCGGCTGACTTGGTTCAGCAGAGCCATCAGGTCATGAATCTTGCCGAATGGGACCTCCGCCTCGTAGAGCCTGGCCTTGAGGTACCGTTCGGCGCACTGCTGGGCATGGAAACAGATCGCTTCGTAGTTGGGACGCTCCGTCACGCGGCCCTCGCGCTGCATCGTGGCAAAATCGCCTTCGGCCTTGACGACCCACTCAGCAGTCATCGGCTTCATAGAGCACCTTCCCTTCTTCGAGTATCTCCTGCATGAAGTCGTCGCCTATCGCAAGCCGCTCGCGCACTTTCTCGGCGGTGCGAACGACCAGGTCCACGGGGAAGCCGGGCCGCAGTTGCATCCGGATTTGGACGGACCTGTCCACGCTTCGGCCTTCGAACGGCCCGATGACCAGCAGGTCCACGTCCGAATCCCTCGTGACGGCACCTCGCGCATAAGAGCCGAACAGGATGACACGCTCGGCCTCAAACTCACGCCCAATCCGCTGGCCGAATTCTTCTATCTTGTCCATCGCCACCATGACGATACGCTTCCCGCTGTTGACGCTTTCGATTCAGGATGTCCTGAAGTCCTGCTATACGAGACTCCACAGGATTATATCGGCCATCCCCGGCAAAGACAATCAATAGCAACGGGAATGGAGGTGATTTTGTCGTGGGGCCAGGTGAACGTGGAATCTCAGATTCCTATGCGGCGATGACTACATCTGGAGCCGTTCGGAGAGAGTGGCTTAATCCAGTCTTGGTAGTAGGATGTCGCTGAATTTCCTGGATAATTCAACGACCTCGTTCGTACAGAACCCTTCCATACTTGTCCGCGAAGTACACTACGTGATTAACTACGGACCGCCAGCGTGCGTATTCCTCGGGCGTTTTTACGATGATATCAAAGCCAACGGGCAAATCGGTCAGCAGGCGTCGCACCTCGCCATACCGCTGGTGCGGAGGCAAAGAAGTCTTGGCCACAACCAGTAGATCCACGTCTGAATTTTCCGTGGCCTTGCCGCAAGCATAAGAGCCAAACAGCACAATCTTCTCAGGCTGAAGGCTGCGTTCGATCCGCTGCGCCGACTGTTCTATCTGAGCCATCGTCACCATCGTCGAACGTTTCCTCTGACGGTCGATGCCACCTCACACTGTCATTCCTGCGAAGGCGGGAATCCATTCATCCTAATTCAGCCACAGAGCAACAGGTGACCCTCTGGGCACCAAACTTTTCCCAATCTGCTGGCCAAACTCCTATATTTCATTCATCGCAACCATTCGTGTAAATTCTTTATATTAGCCGTATCTACGGCTTCCAATGGAGCGTACCTTCTTGACCAGGAAAAGCAGCCTTCTCTTTCTCACGCCACCGAAATTTTACTAATACTTCTACATCAAGCTTTTGGGCTAAAGCTAATGTCAGGCTCCAAGCATGATTAGCGTCAACATATTGAAAAGAAACATTGGTTTCGGGCAAAGGTGAAAAACCATCGATGTTAATCTGTCCTTCTTTTACGGGTACAGAAATATTCTGTAATTCACTTATAGTCATTCGCTTCTGCAATGCTATTTTTATTGCACAACTCAATAGGTGGTTCCAATTGTCTGTCCGTTGTACATCAATCCTTGCCTCAACTATTTTTGTAAAATGAAGATTGGGAGGTTTATGTGGATCGAAAGTTTTCTGTTTCCTCGAAGCATCAAATCCAGATGGTTTAATAGAGGTCGTAATCGGTTGTTGTAGCGAGGTGGGTTTAGCATCTAAATCTCTTATAAGATTCCGAGCTTCATCAGAAGCAATTTGAAAACCTTCTTCTGCTACTAACGTTATAAGTGCTCCCAGCAAACTTGGATATGGAGGTATTAATACATCCCTTTTAGCTTCTGGGAGCTTATCCTCCATCACACGTTGTTTCTCAGTAAGACGAAGGTATTTTTGAGCTTCCGTTGCGGCACTACTATTTTCAATAGAACTTTTGGATAGAAACTTGTTGAATGAGTCCTCTATGTCGCTTAAATCATCATCCAGTAAATTCACGGACTTGAAACACTTCTCCGAGAATCTGCCACCAGTCTGTGAAAAATAAAAACGCCAGTTTTGGGCATGGTTCAATTTCATATGCCCAAAGGTAACACTTTTCAAGCTGGTGCAATGGGCACGAACAATCATAACAGCCTATCGAAACAGGAGTTGCGGAGAAAATGGCAACTTGGGGGTACAGAAAAGTGTTACCCTGTTCTGAACCATGCCCAGTTTTGTCCGTCGGTAATTATGCTAAATAAAGCGGTATTGTCTCGGTTATAGTCTCTTAACTGGATTTCTGTCTTTTCCAAATCACTCCTGATTTTGCCAATTGCTTTAACCTCTATAAAAATATCTGGCTTGCGAGGTGTTGAAAAAAGGGCAACATCTACCTTGCTGCTATCTTCATATGAACATGCAGTGTATTCACAGTTAACTTCGTTTGGATCCCAAATACTCCATCCAAGCTCTAACAGTACCCTCGCAACCAGCGACAAGCGAACGTGCTCTTCGTTCAGGTGCACGCCGCTATTTATCTTATTGCGGATATCAACAATTGTCTCCCTCATAAATCTGCCCTTTCTTCACGCGAGCAAGCCAGACCTTGGTACTTAACACCAAGTATATATTATAGCGTTTCCTATCGGCTAAGGCCATTGCAAACGGTCTCTCGCATGAGTTCCGGGTCAGCGTCTTGGCGGGTGAAGAGTCTGAACTGGGCCATGGCCTGGTTGACGAACATGGCGACGCCGTCGATGGTTTTGGCCTTTAGCTTCCTGGCTTCTTTGAGCAGCAGGGTCTCGGCGGGATTGTAAACCGTATCGAAGACGGCCATCGTCTTTTTCAAAATCTCCGCCGGGACGGGCGTCGCCTCGACGTTCGGGTGCATCCCGATACTGGTGCAATTGATCAGCAGTTTCGCATCGACGTTTCGCACATCGTCCAGCGGCGCAAAGGCGCAGCCGAACTCGGCGGCCAGCTTCTCGGCCCGTTCGAGCGTGCGATTGTAAATCGTGATGTTCGCGCCGGCGTCACTGAGCCCGGCCACGAGCGCCCTGGCAACGCCGCCGGCGCCGACAATAGCGACCGGCAGGCCGTTGAACTTGGCTTTGCCGAGTTTTATCCCGCCGGTGATGGCATCCAGCGCTCCGGCGTAATCGGTGTTCGAGGCGATCAATCTCCCATCCGGTCCGACCAGCAGTGTATTGGCGGCCCCGATCTTCGCGGCCAGCGGCTCGACGGAGCCGCGCTTTGCCCGGACGTAGTCCAACGCACTTTCCTTATGCGGGATCGTCACGCTAAAGCCGCCGAAGTTCAGCCACTTTCGCAAGAGGGCCTGATTGACAAACGAGTCGAATTCCTGCCGCCCCCCTTCCACCAACAGCGGCAGATACAGGCAATTCAAGCCCTTCTCCGCGAAGCATGCGTTATGAATTGCGGGACTGAGCGAGTGACCAACGGGATCAGCGATCACGCCAAACAGCTCCGTATCGGCCTGTATGGCGTCGTGGCGGTACAGGGTCTTGAGCTGCTGGATGGTCAACTGGCCCGGCGCGGTTGCGCTTTCCTCATCGAGGCTTGCGAACGTGACGAAACCGCCCAACTTCTTTACGAGGATCCGGCTGATCAGCCCCGCCTCGCCCATGCAAAAGATGATGCGCTCGGCGCTGGTTTGATGGAGCAGGTCGAGGGCGTCGAAACAGTCGTTGATATGATTGGCGACGTAGATGAGCTTGGGGATCACCCCCGGGTAGGCGTTCGAGATGGTGCGAAACAGCTTGCCGATGTTGTCGAACTTGCCCTCGAAATTGTGGGCGGACAGAATCAGTCTGCCTTTTCTGCTTTGCGACAGGGCCAGCCTGATCCTTTCCTGATCCTCGATGGTACGGAAATTATCGTACTCGATGTCGATGAATTCCGCCCCGGCTCTCAGCGCTGCGGCCAGCACGTCGATGCGCAGCCGGGCCGGATAATCCAGCGCCCCGCCCTGCTGCTTGTCGCGGCAGGTCACAATCAAGGGCGGAGGCTTGCCGCCGCCGCCTTTTATCTCGGCAATCAGTGTCCTGACCAGCTCGGCGGTGAGACCTTCGAGATAATCGACTCTCAGTTCGAGCAGATCCGCCCCGGCCGCTTGCGCCGCCGTGACCTGCTCATGCGCCTGGTCCGGGGTCCTCGCTGCTATCGGTACGGCCACTTTCGTCTCCATACCTCGAAATATATAGCAGCCCGCATAAAGCAAAGCAAGAGCAAAACACCCGGCCTCTTCTGTGTTCTGTGTCCTGTATTCTATCTTCTGCTGAAATTTAGTTGCCAAATAGATTCACGTGGGCTAAGCTAAACCTGCGGCAGCCGTCCTGAATCAGCCGAAGCCCCGTTCGACAGGCTCAGGGCAGGCTCTGAGTGAAACCGAAGGGGCGGTCGAAGGGTTGACACATTTGTTTGGAGATCCGTATAAGACACTGTGATAAAAAGGGCGCCTCGCAGCAAAAGAATCTTTCATAGCTCGCAAACGTGCTGCCTTGTTTGGCGAAACGTTAACTGAAATTACCCTTATCAATTCTTATTCGAAAGGAATCAAACAGATGCGTAAAGTACGATCTATTCTGGTCCTGTTCTTACTTTCACTGATGCACGCAGGCATTGCTCCCGCTCAATGGGTTCAAACAAACGGCCCCTACGGTGGTATGATGAATAGTCTGGCGGTGAGCGGCGCGAATCTCTTTGCCGGGACTGCCGGCGGCGGCGTTTTTCTCTCGACCAACAACGGCACAAGCTGGACTGAGGTCAATACCGGATTGACCGCTATTACTTCAACCAATGGCATTGAAACTCCAGTGACAATAAGAATAATTTATGATAACTACACCAAAACAGATGGATTAGCTTCAGATTGGGGTTTTTCCTTAATAATAAGCGGTCTGAAAAGTGTAATCCTATTTGATACCGGGGGAAAGCCTGACATTTTCGAATCAAATTTCAGAAAAATGAATCTCGATGCCTCCAGTGTAGATTTTCTTGTACTTTCACATGAACATGAAGATCATACTGGAGGAATACCAGGATTTGTGAGAATGAAGAAAAATATTCCCGTTATTATCCCGGAATCGTTTTCTGCTGGATCTAAAAACGAACTGGTAAGTTCAGAACTTGAACCAGTTCTTGTAAGCAATCCAGCATTGATCTGCGAAAACCTTTATAGTTCAGGCGAATTTGCCGGGCCGATACCTGAACAGGCTCTTGTGCTCAACACAAGTAAAGGATTGGTAGTTATGACAGGATGTTCACATCCCGGAATCGTCGAAATGTTAAAAGAGATAAAATCTGCCTTCCATAAGAATATTTATATGGTTTTTGGCGGATTTCATCTTCTTGATAAGTCGGATCAAGAGATGGAAAATATAATTGCAGAGATGAAGGCTCTGGGGGCTGTAAAGTGTGGAGCATCCCATTGTACAGGAGATAAACAGATTAAGATGTTCAAGGACTCGTTTGGGGTCAATTTTATTGATTTAGGAGTTGGGAATTCCATCGTAATTAAGTAGTTATTAGACAGGAGTTAATCCTATGCATAAAGTACGATTTATTCTGGTACTGTTCTTATTTCTACTGATGCATGGAGGCGTTGCTCACGCCCAATGGGTTCAAACAAACGGTCCCTACGGTCCCTACAGGAATACAATAATTAGTTCTGCAGTGAGCGGCACAAATCTTTTTGCAGGTTCTAACAAAGGCGGTATTTTTCGCTCCGCCAACAACGGCACAAACTGGACTGCTGCCGGCTTGAAAAACACCTGGGTTTCTGCCCTTGCGGTGAGCGGCACGAATCTCTTTGCTGGGACTTACGGCGACGGCGTTTTTCTCTCGACCAACAATGGCACAAGTTGGAGTGCAGTCAATGCTGGCATGACATCCCCTTATGTCAGTTCCTTTGCGCTCAGCGGCACGAATCTCTTTGCCGGGACTTACGGTGACGGCGTTTTTCTCTCGACCAACAATGGCGCAAACTGGACTGCGGTCAATGCCGGCTTGACTTCCCCTTCTATCCGTGCCCTTGCGGTGAGCGGAACGAATCTCTTTGCAGGTACTAACGGCGGTGGCGTTTTTCTTTCCACAAACAATGGTACAAGCTGGACTGTGGTCAATGCCGGCTTGATGAACACTTATGTCCGTGCCTTTGCAGTGATCGGCACGAATCTCTTTGCGGGTACTAACGGCGGCGGCGTCTTTCTTTCCATTAACAACGGCACAAGCTGGACTGCTGTCAATAACGGATTGACGAACACTTCTGTCCGTGCCCTTGCAGTGAGTCCCAACGGGGCAGGCGGCATGAATCTCTTTGCCGGGACTTACGGCGGCGGCGTTTTTCGCTCGGCCAACAACGGCAAAAGTTGGACTGGGGTCAATACCGACTTGACGAACACTAATGTTAATTTCCTTGCAGTAAGCGGCACAAATCTTTTTGCCGGGACTACCGGCGGCGGTGTTTTTCTCTCGACCAACAATGGCACAAACTGGACGGCGGCCAATAACGGCTTGAGGAACAGTTACACTTCTGTCGATGCCCTTGCGGTGAGCCACAACGGGGCAGGCGGCACGAATCTCTTTGCTGGGACTTACGGTGGCGGCGTTTTTCTCTCGACCAACAACGGCTCAAGCTGGACTGCGACCGGCGTGACGAATAGAAATGTTTCCGCCCTTGCGGTGAACGACACGAATCTCTTTGCCGGGACTTACGGCAAGGGCGTTTTTCGCTCCACCAACAACGGCAAAAGCTGGACTGCGGTCAATAACGGCTTGACGAACACTTCTGTCCGTGCTTTTGCGGTTAGCGGCACTAATCTTTTTGCAGGGACTAACGGCGGCGGCGTTTTTCTTTCCACAAACAATGGCACAAGCTGGACTATGGTCAATACGGGGCTGGCGAACACTGCTGTCAAAGCAATTGCGGTGAGTGGCTCGAATCTCTTCGCCGGGGCTGACAGTGGCGGCGTTTTTCTCTCGACCAACACTGGCACAAACTGGACTGCGGTCAATACTGGTTTGACGAACCTTAAAGTCTTAGCTCTTGCGGTGAGCGGCACGAATCTCTTTGCCGGGACTAATGGCGGCGGCGTTTTTCTCTCGACCAACAACGGTGCAAGCTGGACTGCAACCGGCTTAACGAACCTTCAAGTCCAGGCCTTTGCGATAAGCGGCACGAATCTCTTTGCCGGGACCGAAGGCGGCGGTGTTTTTCTCTCGACCAACAATGGCACAAGCTGGACTGAGACTGGCTTGACGAACACTGATGTCTGTGCCTTGGCAATAAGCGGCACGAATCTTTTTGCAGGGACTTGGGCCCACGGCGTTTGGCAGCGGCCGATTTCCGATATTATCAATGCAGCTAAACTATCCAAATCCCTTTAATCCGAGCACAAACATGCGCTTCAGCGTACCGCACCAAACTCTTGTGTCCGTGCAGGTATCTGGCAAATCGGGCGACACGATACCTACTTTTTGCTGAGCCTGTCTGGGCTGCAAATTACGGCGCGTCTGCCTGTTTCGGCACCCGCTTTATGGGACCGTATTGACCTTTCATCTCGTCAGGGCCGAGCCGTAGGCATAGGGTGTGATGAATCGCACCGATCGTCTGGTCTTGGCTCTTGTGTCGGTTGCGCAAATAGGCTATACTACATAGTTTGTGTTATTGGCAAGGCTCAGGGCGGCGATGTGATGAGTGGTTCACAGCCTTCTCGGGGCCGATATCGGATATTTCGCCAGGTTTGCTGGTTTTGGACGGATGTTAGAGCACAAGGTCAGAGTTCCGGCTTGCCCCGCAGCGGGCTATACGATAAGCATCGGCACGGAGATTCTCGGCGCGCTGTGGGCGAAGATTGAGGCTGATTTCGGCTCGTACAACAAATTTGTCGTCACCGATCAGAGCCTGGTCGCCTCGGGCCATCTGCATAAGCTCATCGGCGAGCGGGACGTCCCGGCTTTCGTAATCACCCCCCCGGGCGAGGCGTCCAAGAACATCTATACCGTCACAGCCATCATTGAGGCGATGGAGAAGGCGTACTTGGGCAGAGATACGCTCGTGGTTGCCCTCGGCGGCGGAACCGTCGGCGACATCGCGGGCTTTGCGGCGGCGGTCTTCAAAAGAGGGGTCCGCGTCGTTCATGTTCCGACGACCACCGTCGCCCAGGCCGATTCGTCCATCGGAGGCAAAACCGGCGTCGATTCGACCGTCAGCAAGAACGCCTTCGGGGCCTTCTGGCATCCCGCGGCTGTCTATATCGACGTGGCGACTTTGGCGACACTGGACGAGCGGCAGTTCCGGGCCGGGCTCGTCGAATCCGTCAAGCATGCGCTGATCGCCGACCGCCTGTATTTTGACTACTTGGAGGCCCACCTTGACGCGCTCCTTGAGCGAAAGCCCGAGGTGCTTGAGCACGTGGCCCATTGGAACTGCAAGATCAAGGGCAGCGTGGTTGAGGCCGATCCGGGGGAGCAGAACAAACGAAGAATTCTAAACTACGGCCACACCATCGGGCACGCCGTCGAGGCGGCCAGCGGATTCGCGCTTCTGCACGGCGAAGCGGTCGCCATCGGGATTATCGCCGCGGGCCTGATTGAAGCGGAAATGGGACTATCCGAGCCCGGCCGGCTTGAGAGGATCACGCGAATTCTCGAAAAACTGCACGTTCCGGTAAAATTGCCCCCGAATGTAGCCGAAAAAGACTTAGTTGACCTGATCAAGCGCGACAAGAAGGCGGTCAACAAATGGCCGCGGTTTGTGCTCATCGCCAAAATAGGCGAGGTTTACCGTCAGGGCGGCCAATACGCTGTCGAGGTTGCGCCCGAGGTCGTGGAAAGAGTGTTGGATAAACTTTAGAGAACGTTGGTTAAAGGTTAGGACATGTACAGAGAGAAAATCAAGGTGCTCGATTGCACCATCAGAGACGGCGGGTTGATTAACAACCACTATTTCACCGACGAGTTCGTCCGCGCGGTCTATCAGGCCCTTTCCAAGAGCGGCATCGACTACATGGAGTTCGGTTACCGCAGCAGCCGGGAGCTGTACCCGCCCCAGGACTTCGGGGCCTGGAAGTATTGCGACGACGACAAGATTCGCGAAATCATCGACGGCATCGAATCCGACATGAAGATCAGCGTCATGGTGGATTCCTACCGCGTCAAGGAGCAGCAGTTCGCGCCGGCGGACGAAAGCCCCATTGATATGATTCGCGCCGCCACCTACGTCAAGTATATCGACAGCGCGATCGAGCTGATCAACAAATGTCACGATCTCGGCTACGAGACGACCTGCAACATCATGGCGGTTTCGAAAGAGATTGAGCCGGACCTCGTCGAAGCGCTGGACCAGCTTGCAAAGGCCCCCGTCGATGTGGTCTATGTCGTTGATAGCTTCGGCGCGCTGTACTGCGAGCAGATTGAATACCTGGTCAAGCTCTATCGAGCGCATCTGCCCGGCAAGGAGATCGGTGTGCATTGCCACAACAATCAGCAGCTTGCGTACGCGAACACCATCGAGGGGATCATCCACAACGCCAATTATCTGGACGGCTCGCTGTACGGCATCGGCCGCGGCCCCGGCAATTGCTGCCTCGAATTGCTGGTCGGTTTCCTGAAGAATCCGAAATTCAACCTGACGCCGGTTCTCAAAGTGATACAGGATTACATGATCCCCATGCTCAAGGAGATTGAGTGGGGCTACCTCATACCGTATATGGTCACGGGAATGATGAACGAACACCCGCGTGCGGCCATCGCCATGCGAAAGACGGATGACAAGGACAAGTACGCCGAGTTCTACGAAAAGATGCGCCTGCCCCAGGAGTAGGAGCAGACTCGTGTTTCTGGCCAACCGCAGAGATCGCAAAGACCGCTGAGAAAGATGGCCACGAATGAACACGAATGGGACACGAATTGTTCGTGTTAATTAGTGAAAATTCGTGGCTATGAATTTCTGTGTTCTGCCGTCTTATGTCTTCTCCGGCGGCTGCACTTGCTGTTTCAGCTCGCCGGTGAGCATATCCCACAAGCGGGGGTGCGCTTCGACCAGGCGAGCGATGTCGGCAAGGTCTTTGAGCCGCTTGCTTTGCCTCCGCTCAGGCTGAGACCAAGCCTTCATCTTGCCTTTGAGAGTATCTTCCAGCGATGCCACTCTCAACAGAATTCCATGCACATCCGCCGCGACGGCTCGCGAAGGGAAATCCCGGTAGAAATCTTCAGTGCTGAGCTGAAAACTGACCGCCGAACGCCCCTTGAAGTTGATGGACCCATCGAACCGCTCGCAAGCGAACCCCGCCTGCTCAAGCAGCGAGACGGCGCGCTCGACCGCCTCGGCAACAACGACGAAGTCCACATCCTGGGTTACCATGGGTTGTTCCGCCCAGTGGTTCACCGCCACGCCCCCGATGGCGCACCACGCGGCGTCCGCTCTCTCAAGGCAGTCAACGAGTCGCATCACATCGTCGGTCCCGCCGGACGTCTGCCAGTCGTAGAATTGCTTCGCTGTCATATTTGTATGCTACCAGAACATGCGATTCACTGCATGGCGCACAACGCGTTCTTGTTCGAGTCGTATCTGTCCGACTACCATTGAAGGTTACACGCTCGTCTGGATGCTGTCAAGCGTCAGAGGTTTGTCCTGGCGCAAAGCGTTTTTTTCTTGCCTTCTGTGCGGTCTCAGGTACATTTTAGGAGTTGAGATTTATGTTTGGAGATATGGCTATGATCGGCAAGAAGATAAGGCTCGAAAGGATCATTGACCGCAATTCGCACAAGACGGTCATCATTCCGATGGACCACGGCGTGACGGTTGGGCCGATCGAAGGTCTGGCCGACATGCGCACCGCGGTCAGCAACGTCGTGGCCGGCGGGGCCAACGCGATCCTCATGCACAAGGGCATCGTCCGCGCGGGACATCGCGGCACGGGAAGGGACGTCGGCCTGATTATCCATCTTTCAGCCGGCACGGCCATGAGCCCCGACCCCAACGCCAAAGAGCTGGTCTGCACCGTCGAGGAGGCGATCAAGCTCGGCGCCGACGCGGTCTCCGTGCACATCAACTTGGGCGCCGAAACGGACAGAGAGATGCTCAGGCAGTTGGGACAGGTCAGCGAGCGGTGCATGGAATGGCAAATGCCGCTGGTGGCGATGATGTACACCCGCGGCTCCAAGATTAAGGACGAATACGATGCGGGCAACGTCAAGCACGCCGCCCGCGTGGGGGCGGAGCTGGGCGCGGACATCGTGAAGGTTGTCTATACCGGCAGCGTCGAGAGTTTCGCCGCCGCCGTCGAAGGCTGTCCCGTGCCGGTCGTGATTGCCGGCGGGCCGAAAATGGGCAGCGACGAAGAGATCTTCAACATGGTCCAGGGTGCTCTGGAGGCGGGCGCTGCGGGCGTCTCCATCGGCCGCAACGCCTTCCAGCACAAGAACCCGGCTAAGATGGTTCATGCCTTGAGCAAAATGGTCCACGCAGCAGCCACCGTCGAAGAGGCAATCGAGACTCTGCGGAAATGACGGTCCGCTCGCGTGAGAGAGGAGCGATGCAATGCGTTCTCAACGAACGATGATCTTGCTGATAACCGGCTTTGCGATTGCAGGGCTGGAATTGGGACTCACACAAAGCCACGGAGGCACGAAGAAATGACGGAAAACGAAATTGGCGAGATCATCGTCGATTGCGCCGTTCGCCTTCACAGGGAGCTCGGCCCCGGGCTTCTCGAGAGCGTGTACGAAGTCCTCTTGGCGCATGCGCTTCAACAGCGCGGACTGAAGGTCAAGCGACAGGTTCCCATCCCCGTCGTTTTTCACGGAATCGAGTTCGAGGAAGGGTTCCGCGCCGATCTTGTCGTAGAGGGGAAGGTGATCGCAGAACTCAAGTCGGTCGAGGCAGCCACACGCGCCCATAAGAAGCAGGTCTTGACCTATCTGCGGCTTAGCGAAATGAAGCTGGGATACCTTCTCAATTTCGGCGAAGCCCTGATGAAAGACGGCATCTCCCGCATTCTGAACGGCCAAGTCGAATAATTGTAGGAAAAATCTCACGCAAAGACACGGAGCCACGGAGTATTCATTCAATTTCTGCTTTTTCGCGTATTTCCTTGTGGCTTTGCGGCTTCGTGTGAGAACGAATTGGCTTCGGTGAACGCGTCGAGGGTTTCTTTGCTCTCGGCCTCCGTCGGCTCAATCGTGAATGCTTTTTCACGGTGATCGGCAAATAGACCGTCGGCGGGGGTAGCTATTTTGCCCTGGACATGTATGAGCCGTCCTCGGTGCTGATGCGAACGACCTCGCCCACCTCGATGAACGGGGGAACGCGCGTCCGCAGCCCCGTTTCAAGTACCGCTTCTTTCAACTGGTTCGTTGCAGTCGCGCCTTTCGGCGTAGGCGTGGTGTCGGTGACGGCCAGATCAACGGATTTGGGCAGCTCGATAGCGATCACGGCACCCTCGTGCGTCAAGGCCGTCAATGGCGTATTGGGTTTAAAGAACTTGATCGACTCGCCGATGATATCGGCGCTGGCCGTAATCTGGTCGTATGTTTCGTTGTCCATGAGAACGTGGCCGGTCTTGTCGGAGTAGAGGTACTCCATTTGCCGCCGGTCAAGAAACGCGTGCTCAATGTCATCGCTCGAGCGCAGTCGCTTCTCGACAACAGTTCCGTCCGTCGGCGATCTGAGTTTGGCCTGCACGAACGCCCGCAAGTTGCCCGGCGTCATGTGCGTCGCCTGCACACAAACATAGAGCTTCCCATCCAGCATGATCGCCATGCCTTTTCGTAAGTCGTTTGCCTTCACAACGAATCTCCTGCAAAACGGACGTTCTTTCCAAAAACAGTTACTCTATCCGAAACGTAGCCGTTATGTCAAGCCCCTGTTCTTGATTTTCTCTCAATGGCGGATTGACAACCGCCGAAGCGCATCCGTACAATCCTCCTCGCGTGCAGATACGTGGAATCAGCGTTGAGAATTCAGAGGCCGATGGTATGGGAAAGCGTGTCCCGATAATGGTGATGTCTGTTCTGTTGTTGGCCGGGTACGAGCAGAGCGGCAAGCCGTTCGACGAGTTCCTGCCGACGCTGCTAGAGCATCTGCCCGAGTACGGTCGATAGGAAGCTGTACAATCGTCGCATCGGGCAGTCCGCAAGCTCGTCGAAGCCGCCGGTAATACCGGAGGCGATGGGTAAAGCGCTGCGTTGCCGGTAAGTCCTGAGACCATTGCCTGCGACAATGCAATCCGCAGGATGGCCAAGTCCATTACTTCTGGTTCCCTGCCTGCCGGCAGGCAGGTCAATAAAAAGTTACATTCCTTTTTCCCCGCAGGTCTGCGGGGGACTTGTCTTGTATTTTTCTTTTACATCGTTATCAATTGTTTTGGATCTGTTCTTGCAGCCATTGCATAGCGGTCTTTTCATCTTTTTCTATCGCCAGTTCCACTGCCGAACGTCACAAATCACTTTCGTTTTGCCCGCTGCGGGCAAAAGGTAAAGTGGATTTACTTGTTGTGCCTCTTATATGAAAGTCCCTCGTTCAAGTGCTTTTGTGGGGTCGTACCAAACCGATTTCACGAAGCTCTGTATTTCTTGGCAGAATCGCCAAATGATCTCAGCGTCTATTGGTTTTGCGGCGTGTTGCGTTTTCACCTCTGCATACTTGGTTCTCTTCTCGAACGGCAAACGCTTCGCGTGCCGCAAAAGAAAAACATTGTCAATAGCCGTCAGGCGGCAGTCTTCTGGCTCCATGTCCAGATACTCAACCAGAAGATAATATCTCGACATTGGGCATCCCTGCTTCAATCGTGCAGCAGTTCCGGCGGCTTCTTGAAACATTGTCTTATCAAGGTTCACCTTGCACTCAGCCGCGAGGACCGCAAGGACCAGTTTTCCCTCTGTTGTCTTAGCCGAGGCAAACTGCGGATCGGGCGAAAACTTGAAGTGGATTGTCTTGCCCAATGCAAAGTCTGCGTCCTTTTGTTTCACTTCGACCGGCGGCTTGCCACCAAGAGCGGCAAGATTTGCAGGCGTAAATGCGAGCGACATGAAGGCCGTTTGAGGGCCAACTTCAAGGACAAAGTCTGGCAACCCGTCGAGAATACGCTTGTCGGTAAGCTGAATTAAAAATTCCTCAATAATTGAATTATCCAGTTTGAGCTGACCTTTCTGTCGAATGAGAAATGGGGATTGCGATTTCGAGATCAACTCTACTTCGAGTTCGTCCTTGTAATCGTTAAACAGTTTCGTCAGTTCAACCACACGGGCTTTGCCGGTGCTTGTCACCTTTGACACGGCAGCAATCCAGTTGTCGTACTGGATAACGCATTGGTTCAATATGTCGATGTCTGACGCCTCGCATTTCGGATTCCCGAGAGCGGCGGTCAACTTGTCTTTGTGCGGTGTTTGCGGCATTACAGTATTCCTTTCCTGTTGAACATTTGTGACGGCATTATTGACGGAAGGTCTGACAAAGCCTCCACAATATCATCGTGGGGATCACCATCTGCGGTTTCCAACGCTCGTTCCAAGTGGGTCTCGGCAATTCGTCGTGCCGATCCGTCTGCTGGTTGGCGTCCGTCATATCGCAAAATAATAATGTCTTCTCTGATAGACTGGCCGAAGCGGTTCAGAAAGACGCGATGGCGTTCACCCTCCGACGTGTAGCACCCGACAGTTTGTGCTAGCTCGCGCAGAATACCGGAGTTACTGAATGGAATACCCCGAACTTGCGACTGATGACCAACAACAAGAATAAGGAGACCGCCCGTCTTCAAGGATAATGCAAAGCTCGATAGACAGCTTTCCATGTCCAGAGCATATTGGACAACGGTTCTAAATCTGTTGGCTCGGTTCTTGCGGTTTGACCCGATTTCGCTTTCCGCCACTTTCAACAAATCGAATCCCAACACCTCTAGCAACGCTCTGTGGTTCTGGTGGTAGTTGAAAACGTTGATATAAGGCGGACTTGTCAGAATTAAGTCTGTAGATGCTCGCAAAATGCGATGAACTTCTCGTGCGTCACACAACTCTGCGCGGATGGACGGTTTCACATGAGGGAGGTTCGTCAGGTCATTCTTGACACTCGCGCACGCACGACGAACGACTGGCATCAGGTCACCTCGACCGGATGATTCTGCGCGAATCAGGATTATCAGTGTGATCAAGAGATCACGCTTTCGTTCCACAGCCGTAAAGATATCGCCAGCAAAATCGAGTAGATTCTTGTAGCGTTGCCGGAAATTGGACTCTGCCTTGAAGAGTGGCATGTCATGGTAGTTGCCGCCAAGTCGCAGTATGGCTTCTTCAACCCGTGCGAATGACTCAAGCCGTGCTGTGGGGTTGTCGTTTGCGAGAGAGATAAACTTTGTCATGGCATAGGCAGCCGGATTAATTTCGCATCCAACCGCCGGAAGTCCCTTAGTTGCTGACTCAAGGAGGACTGTGCCGCTCCCGCAAAATGGATCAAGTACCTGTTGGCCAGATATGGCGAAGGAATCCAGGATGTAGTCAACAAACTGAGGGGTGAATTGGCCGCGCCAATTGAAGATGTTTGATCGCGTCTTAGCGACGACATCCAACCGACTTTGATCTAATGCTGTAGCATTCATTGTTTGTTTTCGTTTTTCTGCACAACAATATTTAGATTGATTCGCATAAGATGCGGAACTCTGATTTCCTGTCTATATAACACGCCGTTTCTTTGCCTGAAAATCTCATTATTCGCCTAACTGCCCCATTCGACTACGCTCAGGGCAAGCTTAAAATAAACGACTTACCAGGCTTTTTGCCCGTTCCTGCCTGCTGGCAGGCAGGTACAATGCCTCAATGTAACCTTACAATGCCTTGATGTAAGCCGACAACGCTATGATGTAAGGCGACACTGTTGCTTTGTAACTTTGCAATGCCACGATGCAAGCCGACAATGCCACGATGTAAGGCTGCAATATCACGATGTAAATCATCTTTGCCACAGAGTTCACCGAGACCACAGAGAAAATTTAACCATTCAGTTGTTTAACAATTAAATCATATTCCTTTTGCACTTCTGCTGAATCCCAACCATAAAAATCTCTTATCTTGCGATTTATATCACATGACATAGAAAGCAAATAGAGCTTCAATTCCTGAATATCTTCATTAACATCACAGTTACAAATATAAGCTTTTCCTGTACATGTTACCATTTTCTGAATGAAATCCATATTTGGGTGAACGGCCTTACTAAATCTTTGATAAATCTCTGGATAAGCTCTCAGAACGTCTTCAGGGGAATGCCGAGTTTTTTCTTTAGAGATATCCTCTAACATTTTCCACATATTCGGGATACATTTTAACCCTTTTGTTTTATTTTCTGCTATAAAGCGGTCGGCTTTTGTTATGGCCTTACAGATTTCTGATTTTCTATCTTTGAAGGCTTCTGGTTTTGAACTTTCTTCTATAACTTTTAATTCCTTTTTTAAAAGTTCCCTCTGTTCAATCAGTCTCTTAAAGTCCCATTGCCTGAATCTGGCATCAGCTTCATCTTTTCGACCTTTCTGGGAGGTTGGGTCATTTATCAAACACCAATTGAACATTATATAAAGTTCAAAATATACCCTCAACAATGCCATTGAAGACAGTTTTACTTCTTGCCTCAAGAGTAAAAATGTTGTAATCGAGCAATGCCTTGAATATCGCAACACTCCCATTATAAGAAGGTCAACTCTTTTAGGAGGATGGACTTTTTCTTGATACATTGTAAAAGTGTCTTCAAACCATTTGTCTAATGT